>CEVU01034766.1_pt1 | contig 12910 bp, 11 predicted proteins | sample 427081 | NCBI WGS metagenome assembly CEVU01 (sample SAMEA2623868, study PRJEB7988) | marine metagenome | biome: marine biome (ENVO:00000447); feature: deep chlorophyll maximum layer (ENVO:xxxxxxxx); material: "saline water (ENVO:00002010), including plankton (ENVO:xxxxxxxx)" | depth 80 m | reverse complement strand
TTGAACTATTTTATTTCGGTATGCTAGAGCAACTAAAGCAATAGAAAGCAACATTATTGATCCAGAGATCGCCAAAGCTTCGACTATCTGCAAATCCTCAAGAATAATATATCTAGCCAAACCAATCATAGAGATATAAATCGGATATCGAACAGGAATCTTACCAGTATCAAAAAATATTGAAACCATTTGCATAATCTCAAGATATATAAAAAATGTCAAAATATTTTTTACGGTAACATTGTTCGTTAAGAACATATCAACTATTTCAGTCCCAAATAAAAATAGAACTAATCCATATATTAACCAGTGCGCTATAGTTTCAATTTGATGTATAAATTTTGCAGGATTCATTGCTTAAATATAATATTCTATCTATTCATTCAACAATCTTATTTCGAAGATACCAAATCAGCTTTCGTAGCCAATACGATCATATGCATTAACAACTGTAGATGTAATATTTTTTAAATGCGCGCCGATTCGTTTTAAATATCTAGCATATAAAACCAAGGATGCTGAATGTGATTGACTGTCTAATTTGACATTTCCCTTAACAATACCATCTACAATTTTATCTGAAACAGAAGAAACAGTTTGCTTGTAATTTTCAATCAAGGCTCGCGCTAAATCTTCATCTTGATTCTCAATTACATCAATCGTACTAGCAAATCTTGATTTAACCTCTTTCTCAATAGATACAAGTTCATCTGAAAGATCTCCATAATTAATGGATCCTTTTTTCATGATTGTTAAGTCGGATATATTTTTACAATAATCTCCTATACGCTCAATATCAACTACCATATCTACAAGAATTAATCCGTTTGGAATTTCTCTAGAACTCGTTTCCAGGGAAAAATGAGTAAGCACTTTGCGACGTACAGTCATTTGAAAATCATTGATTTTTTTATCTTCTCTTTTTAAAGCTTTAACCTCTTCCTTCGTCTCGTTTGAATTAAAACTATCAAGAGATTTAATAAAAATATCGTGGCTTAATTTTAACATCGAAATAGAATCGTCCCAGGCTTGAGAAAGAAGACTGTCAGATTTCCATATTTTTATTACATCATCAAATAAAGACATATATACCTACCTAACTAATGAAATTAAAGCTAACGGAATTAGAAAAAATACTATTAGAATATAAAGCAATGGGTAAATTTTGTTTTTTGTAGCTAAATCAGAGAATTTTTCAGCAAGACGAATTGGAATTTCTCTTACACTCTTAATGGGATATAAAAGACCAATACCAAGTAGATTAAAAGTTAGATGGCTTAGTGCTACAGCCAAAGGAGCAATAGTTCCTGAGACCATACTTGCTAGAAGTGAGGTTACGGTCGTTCCAATATTGGCACCCAACGTATAGGGGAATATCTGCCTAAGATTTAATATACCCGCGCCAGCAAGTGGAATAACTAATGAAGTTGTAATGGAACTACTTTGTACAAGAATTGTAATCAGGATACCAAAAAAAACTGCTCGTAATGTAGTTTTAAAAATATGCGTATCAAAGAATGCCTGAAGCCTAAACATTACCAGTGACTTTATCAGCTTGGTAAGATTACGAAGAGAGAAAAATAGAAATCCTAAAGCTACCACAAGTAACAATACGCTTGGCTCAATAATTGACTGCTGTTGAAACAAATGCTCAATCCATTTTACTGTAGGCTTGGTTATTAATTTAATCGGACTTGTAAAAGTTCCTCCACCACTTCCTAGAAGAATCGTTGAAAGTATCATTGCAAATTTACTGATTACACCAAAAACAAGTTCAAGTGGGAAAATAACTATCACAGCAAAAATATTAAAAAAATCATGTACAACAGATGCTGAAAATGCACGTTTGAATTCTTCTTTATTAACTATGTGACCTAAAGAAACAATTGTATTGGTGATGCTGGTTCCTATATTTGCACCCATTATATAGGGAACTGCTGCCGCTACCGCTAATTTTGGATCACTTCCAAATGTGCCAGCCGCTACCATTCCGACGACAAGAGAGGTTGTTGTTGATGAACTTTGAATTAAACCTGTTGCAAGGATTCCAATAAAAAGCCCTATAAATGGGCTAGCCTGACTTTGAAACAAACTTTCAGCAAATCCACTACCCAAGCCTTTAAAGGCTGAGCCAATCATTCCAATACTTACAAGAAATAAATATAAAACAGCAAATACTGCTAATACGCGAAAGTAAACTAAAAATTTATTTTGATTATTTATCTCCAAAACTAATCTTTCAAATTTTGATAAGAATCGTAAAGTTCATGTATTATGCCATCTGGCAACCCCGATTGTGGTACAATCATTTCTTTGCATTCAGACCATCTCATAATTGACTCATAAATTTTACCAGCATGCAATATTACATCTGCCCTGTCTGGACGCAAACCTAATTCGGTAATTCTCTTTTGAATACTTAAAGGGCTGATATCGCTCAATACATTTTGAATAGTTGAAATATCAATTTCACTCTTTTTCTTAAGTTGAGACATAGAAAATATTTTATTAATATTTCCACCGCTACCAATTCCCTTTACGGTACCTTTGAAATTTGCTTTGTTTTTTAAAATCCAGCGCTTCATTTCTTGCCAATCGTCATCGGTAACCTGATTTTCCAGTAAACGTACAGACCCAATAGGAAAGGATTTAGATGATACTTTTTGACGATTAAATATAAAACTTATTTCTGTACTACCTCCACCCACATCGATATAAATATAATTTTTTTCCTGATCTAGGTGTTGATCTATGTGGTTTGCCATAATTATTCTAGCCTCTTCTTCGCCGGAGATTATTTCAAGATCAACCTCAACTTTACTATTAATTGAATCAACTATTGTTTTTCCATTTGATGCTGTTCGAAGGGCAGCTGTTGCGCATGATCTAAAACTAATAGGATCATATGCTCTAATCATCAAATAAAAAGCATGAATAGTGTCAATTAATTTTTTAGAATTATCTTCAGATATTTCACCGATGGTAAAGGCGTCTTGCCCCAAACGTAGGGGCATTCGAATTAATGATTCCTTAATATATGTTGTTGCGGTATTGTCTTCAATGACTCTACAAAATAGTAAGCGCATTGCATTACTACCTATATCTATAGAAGCAAATTTTAGACTATCTTTAATTGAATTGTGAATCACTTTTTTAGAAAAGATAAGATTTTGTTATTACAAGCCTCATAAGTTTGAGAATTTAGATTTTTATTTTTACCCCATCTACAATATTTTTCAAAAGATGCGTTTGTTTATAATTTATTAATATTAAAAAAGCAGATTCTTTTTAGAATTATCCTACAAAAGACTATTTATAGCATATAAAAACTATAAATAATTCATATTTAAAAAGGATTCAACCTAAGGAGCGCTAAATTGAAATTTTCTAAACCCATTTTAATTTTAATAATATCTATTCTTCCTAATATGATTTTAGGTCAATCAAACGATGCTGTTGGCAATGAAATATCGCTTAGCATACCTTCTGGTGTGAAAATTGAACTTTCGGGTGAGGTTGAGGTAGAATTCATCGATGTTGAAGGAAAAGGTGGCGCCGGAAACAGAGAAGGTTTTTTAAAGAAAATTGAAACACGCAGCCCTCATACCAGAATTGATAAAGCTGTTTTAGATTTTAAAGTAATTTACTCTCCCACGATTTCGTATCGATTTAGCCTGCGATTTAACGATAACCGAGCATACGCTGATAAGCATTATCTACTTTATAAAAAAGATGATCTGCGAGTTGAGGTTGGAAAAAATAGACCAGCAGTTGCATTAAAAAGAAAAACGGAAGGGTACCCTCTTATCGGTACCGCATATTGGAAAGGAAGACAGTATCACATTGACGTAAGTAGAAAATTCGCAATTTTTGATTACGGTGCATCCATTGCTCTTAAAAGACCATTGGGTTACGATGATGCTCTTGAAGATAAATCATTTAACATGTTAGTTTACAAAGATACGGAAAAGACTGATGGCCAAACCTACGAATTTGGCCTTAGAGGTAAAATGGACTTAGGTATTATGAATTTTCAAAGCTGGTACTATTCAGGAAAACTAATTGATGATGAAGATTGGAAAAAGAGACTCCACTACGATTTCGACTACTATGCAAATCTAGAACCTGACAACGTTTTATCTAAGGATGCTAATATTGATCACTCGTGGTACGGCGCTAGAGGTGAAATTAGTATTTTTAATTCCCTGATACGTGCAGAATATATTGGTTCGGCGGATGGCTTCTTAAACAGAGGCGGATTCTATGGGGAAATAAGTTCTAATGTGCAAAAGAACCTATTAATGTTGGTCCGTTACGGTGAATTACGAATTGACCCGGGTGGAAATGATTTTTTCCCACAACTTAAAGACCCTCAAACTTGGGATAGAAAACTGTTAACGCTTGCTTCTGTCTATGATATTACTGATTACGCCAAACTTAAAATTGAGTATTATTTTCTTGGAGAAGTAACAGGTGACACAAAAGAAGATGCAAAAAGCGAGAGAAGGACCTTTCAGCCAGAAGTCAAAGACGATCAATTGCTTGTTCAGTTGGAGCTGAACTTTTAAAAAATAAGATTACTTAATACCGTGTTAACAATTTGTTTATATAAAAAGTATAATTTTTAAAAACATATAGGAATATTATAAATGAAAATTAAAAATATATTTACGCAAAGTCTCTTAATCATCGCTCTGTTAATAAGTGGATGTGAAGATAAAGAAGCAGAAGAAAAACTTGTTGTTGAGAGTTTTAGTATTACAATGGTTGATAAGATTACTACTGGTGACGGAACCCAGTCTCAGCCTGAATTAATTCGGTTCGTGACTGATGAATTGGGTGTTATTGTTAATTCTAAACAAAATTCTGTTGATTTCATAAATATCACCCCTTCTGGGATAACTATGAGTGGTCAAAGTGTTCAAATAACCCAAGATGCTGATGCCGATGCTTCTTCAATTGACGTTAGTGTCGATGAATCAATACTAGCTGTAGTGGTTTCTAAGGGTGCATGCTTAAGAGGAGAGCTATACTTAATTAACACCTCAACTCTACAAAAATATGGACCGTATGAACTTGGATTTAACCCTGATGCTGTTGATATTGCTGTTGATAATAAATTTGTAGTTGTAGTAAATGAGTTTGATTATGAAGATGGTGTTGATGGTGGATGTCAAAGTCTTGGTTTTCCTGGAGTATCGGTCTACGATATAAGCGCAGGTATTGACAAAGCATCTCTTGTTAAAGATATGAAAATATCCCATACAGGGTCCAATGGAAATCTAGCAGAGCCTGAAGGTGTAAAAATTGCACCAAACGGTGATACCGTTTATATGACACTTCAAGAATCTAATGAGATGGGTTGGTTTTCATTATCCAATCCACCAGATGTTTTACAGAATAAAGTTACGTATTCTAACCCAGAACATGAACCAGATGGTATATGGGTCAATTCTAATGGTGATTTGATATGCACCGCAGGGGAATATGATGGAACCATTGGAGTCCATTCATTAGATGCTAGCGGGAAACCTGTGACACAAAGATTCATCAGGATGGCAGATGATCTTCCTAGCAATTGGGATTGGGAGGATAAAAGAAAAGGAATAGAACCTGAAGAAGTTGTAATAGTTGAGGCCGGTGACAAAACATTTGTTCTCACAACATTGCAAGATGCGGGAGGAGTAGTTGTGTACGATATTACTGACCCAGCAAATCCTAAATATGATTCTGGAGCTATCACTGAAATGAATGACTATACCGGTGACACTGCAGGAAGTAGTGCTGGAGAACCCGAAGGGCTTGCGTATAAAAATGGATACGTTCTTGTGTCAAATACTGAAGATCCATCAGTTGCGCTTCTAAAGTCTTCTTGGGCAAAGTAAGAAAATCAATTAAATCTTAGTTCTTAAAAAAGGCTGGAATCAATCCAGCCTTTTTTATTTATGGAGAAATATCAAAAAAATAATTTATTCGTGACCTTTTAGCCTGTTTAGTAACTCATATTGTTCGCGGTTAAGACTATTAAACTGTGTGTTGAAAAGCGAAATATTATATACGGGAGATTCTTTAGACCATTTTTTAGGTTTCAAATCTTTTCTATCTGGATAATCAATTTTTGAAAGGACATATCTAATTGCGTTCAATCTAGCTATCATCTTATTGTCTGAATTAATTACTACCCAGGGCGCTTTTTTTGTTGATGTCTGCTCAAACATTTGCTCTTTATAGTCTGTAAGTAGCTGCCAATTCTTGTGTGCTTTCCAGTCATTTGTAGAAAGTTTCCAATATTTTAGATCGTGATCTTTTCTAAATTGAAAACGCAATTTCTGATTCTCTTTTGATATGGATAAATAAATTTTAATTAAAACTAATCCTTTATCGATTAGCTTTTTTTCCCAATTATTAACTTTCTTCATAAAGTATTTATATTGATTTTCAGTGCAATAACCCATAGCAGGTTGAATTAATGCTCTTGAATACCAACTTCTATCAAAAAATGTAAGGGTTCCTTTTTTTGGTAACCTTTTCTCCCAAGTTTTAAACCAGTTCTTCTCTTGTTTTTTATTGGGAACACCTAATTCAACTATTTTGGTTGCTTTTGGCATTAGATTTTCAATGAATCTTTGTATAGTTGATCCTTTGCCGGCAGCATCTCTACCCTCAAGAAGTATGGCTATTCTTTGGTTAGAGTCAATTGCCCACTCTTGCAATTTTAAAAGCTCAATCTGCAAACGCCTTTTTTCTTTTCGATATTGAGAATTAGTTAATTCTGAATACTCTGTTCTATTGTAGATTATCATAATATTTTAATATAATTTAAAAAGTGCTTACTTCGGTAAACAAAGTTATGAAAAACTCTCTTAATAAAGCGATTGTTATTGCGGCAAAGATTCACAAAGGTAAAAAAGGCCGTAATCGAGAACCTGCAATAATGCATCCCATTAGAGTTATGTCGATGATGAAAAATAATCGATCACGAACTGTTGCTATACTGCATGATGTCGTTGAGTCTGGGAAAATTACTATAGGTGAGCTTGAAGATAACGGTTTTGATTCTAAAATATGTAAAGCTGTTGATTTGTTATCAAGAAATAAAGGTCAGAAATATTTTAATTATATTGATGACATAAAAACCAACAAACTTGCTAAAACAGTTAAGCTAGCAGATTTAACCGATAATTATCTAAGAAGAAAACAATATAAAACCGTATCAAAAACTGATAGGCAAAAAATCAAAAAATATAAAAAGGCTTACAAAATTTTGACTGGAAACTCTCTAAGATCAACTGTTGAGCATATCTAACATTTGTATTGTCAGTTTTTCCCAAGTAAACTTATTAGAAACCCTCTCCATTCCCTTTTTTACTATATTTTTTCTGTAATCTTCGTTTGAAAATAGCTTCTTAATTGCTTTAGAAATATCATTAGGACTGTCTGACGGAACTAAAAGACCGTTAATTTCATTTTCAACTGCATCGGGTATACCTCCTTCGTAACTTCCTATAACTGGGCAACCACAAGCATTGGCTTCTAAAAAAGTAATTCCAAAACCTTCGCTATCACCGGTTTCATGTAAAGTTCTACTTGCCATAACATAAACTTTGCTAACAGAATAAATCTTTTTTAAATCTTCATCTGGAATAAAGTCAATAAATGTAACATGTTTCTCAAGTGAAAGGTCTTTAACTAGTTGTTTTAAAAAATATAAGTATGGATCTTTCTTTCTATGAGGGCCTGCAATGGCATAATGTGCTTGGGGAAATGCAGAAAGAATATCTGGCATAGCTCTTATAACATCATCATGAGCTTTTCGTTTTATTATCCTTGCCAATGTCAAAATCAAATCTGATCCAATCGGAATATTGTACTTCTCTAAAAAAGATTCATCAGCTTCAATCGGAAAGAATCTATTTGTATCCACTCCATTTGGTAAAAATTTGACGTGATTAGTATTTATGCTGTCCAGTCTATTAATAATTTCATCTCGCGTAAACTTACTTACGGATAATACTAGATCAGATGAAGAAACAACCTTTGTCATTGTATTTAGCTCTCTTGAGGGTTTTAGGCGTGTTATTTCTAGGCCATGAGCAACAACTATCATTTTACTTTTTGGATAACGTTTTTTTAAAAAATTGAATGACTTAGCCATTCCCCAGGTTGTAACTATAAAAACTGTGTCGGGATTTTCTTTTAAGATTTTCCACATATAATAGCCAGCGTAAAATCGATGAAATTCGTGCCAGTTTCTTCCATACATTGGATGGCAGTCAAATTTCTCATCCTTATGAATACTTAGGTCCCTGTCTTTTCGATGAGTAACGTAGACTGAAGTAGTGTGCCCAAGCTTTGGGAGCTCTCTAGCTATTCCTAGCGCCCATTCTGCAATACCCCCTCCTTTGCTTGGCGGAAAATGGCCGGTTATGATTGCAATATTCATAACTATTTTATCATTGCCTTGATAAGTGTTTCAGTCTGTTTTTTCCACAGCAAGTTTTTAGAAAGCATGATATTTGATTGCTGCAATCTCTTATAATGACCTTCATCTGTAAGAAGCTTTTCGATTTCTTCATTGCATTTGATTTTATCTTCGGATGGTACAAAAACTACCCCGGGATGTTCGCTTGGTATTAAATCTCTGATAGATGGCAAGTCTGAACATATAACAGGCATCCCCATAGATATATAATCAAAAAGTTTATTGGGAGCTGTTAAATATTTATTATAGAAATTATCGGGTAATAGCATAAGACCAATTGAAGCCTTAGATATAATATTTTCTAGATCTTTATAAAAAACCCAACCTTTAAGCTTTATATTTTTAATATTTTTTTCTCCAATTAAATTTTTTGCATAGGATAATTCTTGCTCATTTCTCCCTCCAATTAAAGTTAGTTTAAAATTACATGATTTATTTTTATAGATATCAAGTATCTTCTCAATTCCTTTTAACGGCTGAAAACTTCCACAATACACAACTTCTTTGTTTTCAAATTTTGATTTAGATGAAAATTTATTCAACCCTGGATGACACACTGTAACCGGGATATCTACATACTTTTCATAAAGCTCCTTTTGGGGGGTATTTAAGGTCATCATTCCATCGAGTGAATTAAGATACTTATTTTCATATTTATTAAACTTTTTTCTATTAACGCTTTGAATGTATTCATGTCTAGAGAAATCCATGTAAAAATTATGGGATTGGTAATAAATTTTTTTTCCCCTTTTCTTTAATCTTACTAAATAGGGTAAATAACCTGGATCTCGGGTGAGTACTGTATCATAATCACCAGAAAGTATTAAGGCGTTTGCTCTTCTATAAAATATTTCGTTTGCTTTAAAAGGCCCTAAGCTATTGGATAATAATTTTAGGTCAATTGGATTTATTTTATTGAGGTCATTTTTATTATCGTCTGGGCGTTTAGAGGGCTGCATTATTAATGAAATTTCATGGTTATTGTCTGCAATGCTACGTGCCTGATAATATGAAAATATTAAACCAGGACTGTTATCGCCCCAATGCGCTTTTGTTACATATGCTATATTCATCTAATTATTTTTATTTTTAGAATTAAGTTTTGAATACGCATCGATTATTGAAGAGGGCTCAATATCGCGAATGAATTCTGTTTTAGAAAATACAGATTCAGAAATTGTGCTGTATGGACTATAGCGTGTATGGTTGAGCTTATCGTTATTGTATAAACCGAGAACAGGTTTACCTAGAGCTGAAGCCAAGTGAATTAAAGATGTATCAAGAGATATTAACATCTCAGAGTCATTAATAATACCAGATGCATAATAAAGATTTGGTGATTCTATTGGGTAAAATATTTTATCTTTAAAAATTTGTTTAATTTTTTTAGCGTCTCTTGACTCTTTGCTTGATGCAAATAAAGCAATATTGATGTTATTATTTTCTAAAATATGAGAGAAAATATTAATCCATTTATCAACAGGAAATCTTCTATTTTGATTTCCCGCGCTCATATTTACGGTTAAATATTTTTTTTGATCTATGCTAGAGGGAAATTGATAAAAATAATCTGGCAACCAATTAGACACTTGCGTATTGGGATCATAATAGAAAAGTAATTCGCAGTATTTTTCCACAATATGCTTGGAGTTATCATTAGGCAAATAATAATTATATATAGGATTATTGTATGCATTATCAAGACACACTTTGACATCCGCATTTATCTTGTTTGTCATCTGATGAAAGGTTTTAGAGGGACCGCTCTTTGGATTATACAAAATTTGATATTTTTCAGATCGAATCATTTTAGCAAATCGAAGATTATACGGACGGTAGATTGTACAATTTCTTATAAAAGGTATCCCTTCAAACACTTTTTTATTATAGTACGTGCAGCATAAATCAATTACCGCATCTGGAAAACGCTTATGAAAAGCGTTTAAAAAAGGAAGCAATAGGATTGCATCTCCTAGCTTTTCCTGAGCAAAAATTATTATACTTGAGATTGAATCAGGCATATTCTTCTGCTCTAGATTCTTATAAAGCTTATTTTGAAGGTTTATAATAAATTTTCGACGATAGTTTAGCTTTGGGGTATCTAGGTTGGGGTTAGGCATTTTAATATGGTAATATTAATTGTTAAAATTGCGAAGGTAGTCCTCAAGACTTTTTGTCATTTTATCCATTGAGAAAGACTGCATCAACTTATTATACCCTTTCAATCCCATTTCTTTAAAATCGCCTACATTATTTATATATTTTTTTAAAACGTTCATTAGATCTTCTGAGTTTGGCTCGCAAATTATTCCATCTTTCGTATTATCGACAACTTCTGAAATTCCTCCGGCATTTGTTGCGATAACTGGTTTTTTTGCCATCCAGGCTTCAAAGAGCGTATTTGGAATTCCTTCTGAACGTGAAGGAATTACGACAAGATCTGCTTCGTTAAAAAAACTTACAATATCGTTTTTTTCACCTACAAGCCTACATTGAGATTCTAGATTATACCTTTTAATAAGCGCTTGAAGTCTTTTTTGCTCGGGACCTTCTCCGGCTATTTCTAATATGTATTTGGTATTTAAGTCTTTTATTGAATTAAGCGCTGATAAAAGTATATCGTACCCCTTATGAACTGTTAGTCTTCCTGCGCTTCTAATTAAAAAATCTGATGATGTTTTATTAAAATTAGTGGGTTTACTCTCAACAATGTCGTAACCATTATAAATACATCTTATGCTATCTGGGTTAAAAGAATTTTTTATAAAGCTATACTTTAATAATTCACTTTTTAACGATTGCGCATTTACAATTATTCCATCGACTCTTTTTGAAATGATATAGCGCTGAATGATATCTCTTTTTAAAATGGGTCTTGAAATTCCCAACCTCATTATATGAGAAATATTAACCTTGCTTTTAACTTGGGCACCTAACACATAGTCTTTGCGCTTTGTTGATAACAATATATCTGAATTCCCCTCTTTGAGAGTATCTCGAATGATGGTTTTTGTTTTAATACTAAGTTCATTTGTAAATGGAGCCTCTAGTACATTTATAGATGAATTCAAACTATTCCAGTGATCCGTCTTATGTCTCTTTATTAAATAAATTTGATGACCTCTGCTTGACAAACCGTTTAAGGCTGTAGTAAGCCAGCGCTCGTTTCCGCCCCAGTTTTTTGATGAATTTAGTGCAACAATATTCATTTTTTGTCTATTCTATATTTTCATCGATCTTTTTTAGCTCAAAAGAAAAAGTTGTACCTTTATCAATTTCACTTTCTACCTCAATGTTAGCACCATGCGCTTCTATGATATGCTTCACAATTGAAAGTCCTAATCCAGTACCGCTTTTGACTCTACTTCTCGCATTTTGAGTTCGATAAAATCTTTCAAAGATTCGCTGAATTGAGTCTTTATTTATACCCACGCCGGTATCGCTCACAGAAAAAAGCACCATGCTTTCTTTGTTTATAATATTTATTAATATTAAACCTTTATCTGTATATCGAATAGCATTTGAAATTAAATTGTTAAATACTTGATGTATTCTATCAGGATCAGCTTCGACAAATGCATGATTTGATAAATTGTTATTTATCTTTATTTCAATATCTTCATTATCGTTTCTCAAATTAGCATCACGCACGAGCTCTTCAATGATTGGGAGTATATCGATTTGCGATATGTTCATAGTCAATTCACCTGTCTCAATTCGCGAAATATCTACAAGATCCGTAACCAAGGCTTCTAGTCGCTTTGTATTTTTTAATGAACGTTTTAAAAAAGAACGGTTTACTTTTTCATCTTCAAGCGCTCCAGATAATAGGGTTTCAATGTAGCCGCTTATTGAAGCAATAGGAGTTTTTAATTCGTGTGTTACATTTATCAAGAACTCTGATCGAACCTCGCTCATCTTTATAATTTTTGCAATATCAGTGCCAAGGGTATCTGCCATATCATTAATGCTTCTAGATAAATCTGCGATTTCATCAGTACCTTTAACATGCGATCTTGTAGACCAGTCTCCAGTTTTAATTTTTTCAGCTACCTTAGCAATCCTTCTTATGGGTGAAGTTACCCAGCGATCTACCAAAAAAGTGAAGAAAATCAATACTATTGAAACAAGAAATATTATTCTGTATTGATAACTTTGCCTTAAAGAAATTAAAGAGCTAGCAAAATCCAATGTTTGAGCAACTCTGATATAAAAAACAGGACTAAAATCAGCTTTTATTGCCACATAAATATAATCTTTTTTTAGAGTACTGCTATATCGTGTAGCAACGCCAAAAGTTTCTTTATCTGCCATTTGAATTTCTGGTCTATTTAAGTGGTTATCCATTTGAGATACCTGGGATTCATTTAATCCAGATTCTCCTAAAACTGAACCTTCTTGTGTAATTAGCGTTATTCTAAGACCAGT
>CEVU01129622.1_pt1 | contig 13019 bp, 14 predicted proteins | sample 427081 | NCBI WGS metagenome assembly CEVU01 (sample SAMEA2623868, study PRJEB7988) | marine metagenome | biome: marine biome (ENVO:00000447); feature: deep chlorophyll maximum layer (ENVO:xxxxxxxx); material: "saline water (ENVO:00002010), including plankton (ENVO:xxxxxxxx)" | depth 80 m | reverse complement strand
GAGCCCTTATCGCTTCTTTCTTCACACAATATTAATCACACATTTTTTGACGATGTTCGAGTTCCAGCTTCTTCAATAATTGGCGAAGAAAATCAAGGTTGGCGCCTCATCACCAGCCAACTTAATCGTGAAAGGGTAACGCTTTGCTCATCGGCTCTAGTTGAAAGGTCCATTGATGAGGCATTGATGTGGGCAAAGGCAAACTGTCGAACTGATGGCAGAAGAGTCCTTGATATTCCATGGGTCCGACGCAATTTAGCTGAGGTTACCGCTGAACTTGAATTTCTTCGACTATTGAATTGGAAAGTTGCTTGGAGCGTGGCAACTACGCATCTTGATGTGGCCGATTCGTCTTCGGTCAAGGTCTATGGAACCGAGTTTTATACAAGGGCTTTTCGAAAGCTAATGCAAATATATAACGAGGTAGCGTATTTGGTTTCAGATGATCTCGAGAAGGAAGGGCGATTGGAGTCTCTCTACAGAGGGTTGGTGATTCTTACCTTCGGAGGCGGCACTAATGAAATGCAGCGTGATCTCATAACGATGTTCGGTATGGGTTTCCCAAGAGCAGATCGGTAGGGAATTATGGATTTTGATTTTTCTGAAGAAGAACAAGCGATCAGTGACCTCACAGAACAAATCTTCGAGGATAAAGTCACGCATGAACACCTCCGGTCATTAGCCAAATCGGGAAAGTTTTTTGATAGAGAGCTATGGGTTTCCCTTTCTGAAACTGGAGTCGTTGGCGCTGCAATTGATGAAGAATATGGAGGAGCGGGACTGAGCTTTCTTGGTATTACGGCATTGTTAGAAATGGTCGGTAAGTATGCTGCCCCCATTCCGGTATTGGAAACGATCGTCGCTGGTGCATTGCCAATTCAGAAATTTGGAAATGAAGATCAAAAATTGCGTCTTCTTCCAGGAATTAACTCTGGTGAAATAATTTCCAGTGCCGCTTTGATCATGTCAACAGCTATCACCGTTGAAGAAAACAAAATTACAGGATCTTATGATTTCGTTCCGTATGGCCTTGAAGCTGACGTGTTTTTATTACCAACCGATTCAGGTGTTTTCCTAGTTGAAAGCTCTGCAAATGGTTTATCTATGGACCCACGAGAAACAACGACAGGGCATCCACAGGCAGCCTTGACTCTCAATGGTGTTCAAGCTGAGCAGCTCGGGTCAGTATCAAGCGAAGAAATCGTGTCTTGGTTAAAGTTGCGAATCGATTCTGCTATTTGCTCAATTATGACAGGAGTTTGTGAAGCTTCGTTAAATCTTGCATCTGAGTACACTAAAATTCGTCAACAATTTGACCGAGCTATTGCAACTTTTCAGGCCGTCAGCCAGCGAGCAGGGGATGCTTATATTGATACCGAAGCTGTGCGCCTAACTTCGCGTCAGGCCGCTTGGCGGATCTCCGCCGGACTACCTGCTGCTGAACAAGTGGCTATAGCAAGATGGTGGGCTTCGGAAGCTGGTTTCCGCGTTGTACACGCTGCTACTCATTTGCATGGTGGAGTTGGAGTTGATCGCGACTACCCCTTACATCGGTATTTTCTGATGACTCGGCAACTGGAACTTACGTTAGGGAACAGCGAAGAGCAACTTGCTACGTTGGGCGACCTGATCGCTGCTAGAAACTAGTTTTTTCAGACTCTTTGGATTTATGATATAATTTAGCTATGTCTTTAATCAATGAAGGTTGCAATTGCCCATGTGAACCAGTCTGTGAATGCACAGCTGAATCTAACTGTGGCTGTAATTGTTGGCAGGAATAAAAACGCGCTTTACTTGTAATCGCTACGTAATTTGAGGTGCGATTGAAACCGCAAGTTCAACAAGATAACCAAACTGTTGTTCTGTTAGTTCACCGCTGCTTCGATGTATAACCGTGCCGGTTCCATCAATGAGAATCCAATAAGGAAAGCCACCAAGCCCAAACCCTGTAGCTAGTTCATTATCTTTACTATCTACCAGTATTTGTGTTGGCCAATTCTCACTAATGAACCACGCTGAAGGAGGATAGTTCGGGGTTCCTTCACGAACGGCGGTAGAAACTGCAATTATTTCTATGCCGTTGGGGATATTATTTTCAGCTAACCACTTTGAGACACGAGGCACTTCACGTTGACAGTGAGGGCACCAGTGCGCAAAAAAGCCGATTAAGCGCACAGTCCCATCCGATGGGTCAATAGTAATTGTCTGCTCACTATTATTTGGTTGCGCTTTAAATGTTGGTGCGACGTAACCAATGTCGGCGTTAGCAGGTATCGGATCTCCAAGGATCTCAACTACTCCAGTTTCCCAAAATTGTTCAGAAGTATTTTCAACTGTTTCAGGAGTACTTATTGGCATTTCTTCTACAGTCACAGTTGCTTCTTCAGAAACATCTTGGATGGGAACAGCTAGATCGGAATCTTCCTCCCCGCTTGAAAGAACGTAACCAAGTACTACTGCGAAAACAACGACAAGAAATGCTGAAAAACCTAGAATAAATCGGGGAGTCGCTCCTCTAGCATTTTCTATTTCTTCTTCAATCCCTGTCATTTAATTACCCTTCAGGACTCTTGGTGTTGCTAGTAAGAGCATACTAATGAGAAGAAAACTTCCGAAAGCTAACAACGGGATTGTAACGAAGCCAAAAACTTCAACCCATTTGTATGCGCATGATGCATCTAAACCACAGGACGACCCTTGTCCTGGAAATAATTGCAACTGATAATGGTACGCCGAGATAATTGCCCCAATCGTTGAAAGCGTAAGAGCATAGGGGATTATTTTTCGGTCGCGCCTAATGGTCGCTATCAGAAGGATAAGCGCTAGTGGATACATGGCGATCCGCTGGTACCAGCAAAACTCGCACGGTAAAAAATTACGGATCTCAGAGAAATAGAGGCTTCCCAAAGTCGCTCCAAATGCAACGAGTGTCGATAATTCCATGGTCAATGATCTGAGTTCTCGTTTGAGATTCCTCTTACCTAATGCAAGTATCCAAGCTGACCCTAATAAAGCCCCCGCAAGGAGTAGCGTAAAAATTATTTCTGGAGCTTGTTCATCCATATGTTTAGAGTAAAGGCCAATATCATTATTCTGGTGTCATAGGAATTTTAACCAGCGGTTTCCACGACTCGTTCAAGGACCCATTCAGGGTTATCGTTCGTAGTTCGCATAAGACGACCTGTTGAGTCAAATAACGCAAAAAGAGTACCATCGAGTGAACCAAGAACCCGTGTTCCGCGCAGTTCACGAATTTTATTTGCTGTTTCTTCGTTGGTTCTTCGGGCAACAACCCAAGATGTAGGATTCATTTCAACTTTTGCACCGAACTCATGTTCTAGCCTGTGGGAGAAGACTTCAAATTGCATTTGGCCAACTGCACCTAAGACTGGGGATGCTGTCGGGGCATCGAGGTCACGAAGGACCTGAACGACGCCTTCTTCATCTAGTTGGTTTAGGCCTTTCCTAAATTGTTTAGTTTTAGACACATCAGTTGGTCGCGCACTCCAAAACAATTCTGGTTCGAATCTTGGTATTGGGGGGAATGTTATAGCTTCACCAGCGTAAAGTGTGTCTCCGATACGGAGGTCATTTGCATTTACAAGTCCTAGGACGTCGCCTGGATATCCTTCGTCGACCGTATCTCTTTCTGAACCAAACATTGATGTTGCAAACTTTGTACTAAAGGGTTTATTTAACCGTTGATGAGTTACTTGCATTCCGCGTTCAAAGTGGCCGGAGTTTATTCGCATGAATGCGACTCTGTCACGGTGCGATGGGTCCATATTAGCTTGAACTTTAAAGACAAAAGCAGAAAATTGGTCATCGATTTTTCTAACAGAACCATTTTCTCCCTCTCGGCTTGTTGGAGCTGGTGCCAGATTTACAACTGCATCAAGTAAATGACGCACACCGAAATTAGTGAGGGCAGAACCAAAAAACATAGGGCTTGTCTCCCCCGCTAAGAATAATTCTTCATCATGAGTTGCTCCTATCTCATCCAGCAACATGACTTCTTCTGCGGCTCTGTTGAAGTGTTCACCTTCGTCAACAGCAAGATCTACAGCTATTGGTTCTTCTGGGGCAGCGGTTGCACCGCGGCTTGTGCGTGTAAATCGTATGAATTGATCTGTATTTCTATTGATAACTCCTTCAAATTCACCTCCCGGCCCAACCGGCCACGTGATAGGTGTTGTTTGGACTCCGATTGCGTCTTCAATCTGGTCCATGAGTTCAAGGGGGTCTAAGCTGGGCCGGTCCCATTTATTAATAAAAGTCAGAATCGGCATATTACGCGCTTTGCAAACTTCGAAGAGTTTCAATGTTTGTGCTTCTATTCCTTTTGCTGCATCAAGAACCATAATCGCTGCGTCAACTGCGGCTAATACCCTGTATGTGTCTTCGGAAAAATCTCGGTGCCCTGGTGTATCTAAGAGATTAATGATATTGCTTTGATATTCGAATTGAAGCACGGTTGAAGCTATAGATATTCCTCTATCCTGTTCCATTGCCATCCAGTCGGAGCGCGCTGATTTGCCTCCCTTTTTTGCTTTCACTGATCCGGCCTCAGAAAGTTGCCCTGAGTACAGCAGAAATTTTTCAGTTAATGTTGTCTTACCTGCATCGGGGTGACTGATAATGGCGAATGTTCTTCGCCGTTTGGTTTCTTCTTGAATATTTTTTGATTGCATTAAGAATTCCTGAGTGGTAAGAATTAAAAGATTTGATGAGGTTTTGGATTACATCGGGATCAGCAGATAATGCTACCGTCTGTACATTGATAGTTTGCTTAATTACGTAGGAGGATCAATGACTGAAGGAACACTTTCAGATAAAGAGCGTGAAGATTTTCGTCTCCTTTGTAGAAATTTTTTAGATGAACACGCAACTGGCATTCATTTAACCGAGCCAGATCCAAGAGATAAAGAAACAATTGCTTTAAATAAAGGGTTTCAAGGGAAATTGGCTGAAGCTGGTTTAGCTGGTCTGACGTATCCGAAAGAATATGGCGGTGCTGGCCTAACGAAAGAACATGAAACTATTTGGCGTGAGGTGTACAGCGACTATCCCGATATGACGACGCAGCTTACGATAAGCCATGGCATGTGTTTGCCCATGTTAAGTGAATTTGGTAGTGAAGCACAGAAGGAAACATATTTGGCTGACAATATTGCTGCACGGACTGTGTGGTGCCAAATGTTTTCTGAACCTGGCGCTGGTTCAGATGTAGCTAGCCTCCAAACACGTGCGGAGCTTGATGGTGATGAGTGGATCATTAACGGACAGAAGGTTTGGACTACGCTCGCTCACGTCTGTGACTATGGGGTTCTTATAGCTAGAACAAACCCTGAAGTTGCTAAACATGCTGGGATTTCAATGTTCATTGTTGATATGAGGGATCCAGCAGTTGAAATCCGCCCTATTCATCAGATTGATGGCGGGATGCATTTCAATGAAGTTTTCTTTACGGATGTTCGAATACCGAAAGATAATTTGCTGGGACCTTTACATGAAGGTTGGAGATTAGCTACTTCAATGCTTATGTATGAACGAGTTGCTATTGGGACAGGGTCAACTGGAGGAATTAGTACACCGCATGCAAGACGGCTTATTGAGCATGCTCAAAAAAACGGGAATATTTCAAATCCAGTTATTCGACAAAAGCTTATGCGGCTTTATTCAGAAGAAACAGCGAAAAGTCTTGTCTCCATGCGAACTAGAGCCGAGTTGCAGGCTGGGAAAACCCCTGGTCCTGGTGGTTCACTTGGTAAATTACACGGGTCAAAAATCCTTCGGGATGTTCGTTCTCTAATCAATGACATTGTCGGAATTGAAACAGATGCTTGGGCCGATGGTGATCGTGGACAATGGTGGGGCCGTTTAGTTCTTGGCAGTTTCCAAGCAGGGATTGCTGGAGGGACTGATGAAATCCAAAAAAATATAATTGGAGACCGCGTATTAGGTTTACCTCGAGAACCAAGTGTTGATAAAGGTGTCCCCTTTAAAGATTTGCTTGTAGGAACACAGAAGGATTCGAAATGAATGATTTTGATGGACGTGTCGCTGTTATCACTGGCGGTGCTAGTGGAATTGGACTTGGTTTAGCTTCCAAACTTGCTGATGAAGGTATGAAAATTGTCCTCGCAGATATTGAGACTGATGCTTTAGAAAAAGCAGCTGAACAGATCCGATCTAAAGGTTCGGAGGTTATTGGATTTCAATGCGACGTTTCTGACCGTTCACAGGTAGAGGCGCTCGCGATCGCAGCCTATGAACACTTCGGGAACGTCCACTTTCTCGCAAATAATGCTGGAGTTGTCGCCCGACACAAAGCCATGGAATCCCCAGAGGATTGGGATTGGGTTTTAGGCATTAACCTAATGGGAGTTATTTACGGTGTTCAATCGTTCGTACCTCGAATGCTCGCTAGCGGAGAATCAGGCCATGTTATGAATACTGCTTCAACTGCTGGACTTCTTGCTTTCCCAGGCATAGCGTCCTATAACGTTTCAAAACGCGGTGTTGTTGCTCTAAGTGAAACATTGCATCATGAATTTAAAAATACGCCCTTATCAGTTTCTGTTCTATGCCCAGGCATGGTGGATACAAAAATTGGCACAAGCGAACGCAATCGAGAGGGCATTGAGTACCAACCTGACCCTAATCAATTTCTAGTTAAAGATGGTAAAGAAAATCTGACGCCTGATGAGGTAGCAGAAATTATCGTCGATGAGATTCGGCAAGGAATTTTTTGGATATTGCCACATAAGCATTACGGTGAGCAAGCATTGGAGCAAGCTAGACGAAGAGTTTCTGGTGAAGGGCCTGTGATGCCGTTTGTTGATAGGTGACGAAAGACCATGAAGAGTAGTGGTAATTTATATAACTTCCATGCAAAAATGGTAATGATCAGACGGATAGGAGCACAATGACATCGGAAACGCCAGGCTGGTACTACGCAGAGCTAGACCCAGAAGGAACGAAACGATATTGGAATGGTACTGAATGGAGTAGCGATGTAGTAGGAGGTAATACCATATGGCCGCGCTTTGGAGCTCGGCTAATTGATGGTGTTATTAACGGAATAGTGCTGTTTATTATTTGGTGGGCTGTCTTTGATAGCAATAATGCAAATACGTACGGAATAACAATCGTTTCGTTCATGCTAGTTGCGTTATACGAGATTGGCTTCATAACGCTGAAAGGTGCTACTCCTGGAAAAATGGTTTTTCGTCTCAAAGTGGTACAAGTATCCGATGGCTCTTCGCCTCCGAGCGGATCCGTTGCCGCAAAGCGATATGGACCAAGTTTGCTATCGGTAGTTCCTTTTCTCGGCTCTATTCTATATCTAATAGTTCTTGGATTGTCGCTGTATTGGCTAAGCGCTGATCCTGATAGGCAGTCAATATTCGACCGCTCTGGCAAAACTTATGTTGTGAGGAACTTAATTTAGGTTTCTAAAGGAAGGAATCCATGGGGGGAAAGAAAACAGATTATACAGATGTTAGCGATGTAGCTATTAGCGATGAAAAACGTGAACGCTTATATGCAGCTCAGACTGAGTGCTGTGTTAATTGGACGAATTCAGCTGGATGGCCAGTAGGGGTCATGCACCGTTTCGTGTGGCATGATGAGAAATTTTGGATTACTTGTATGGGCCAAAGAAAGCGTGTACCTGCTTTAAGAAAGCGACCTGAGAGTTCAATTGTGATCTCTAGCGAAGGTACTTGGCTTGGTGGAGATATTACTACGACAGCAAAAACTCTTGCTGTTGTGCACGATGACAATCCCGAGATCAAGGAGTGGTTTTATCCGAAATTAGCTACGCGGTTACGAGCAGGCGATTCAAGTGCGAATACTGAATTTATTCGGCGATTGGATACATCGGGAAGAGTAATCATTGAATTGCAACCCCAGCAGTGGATAACGTATGACGGCCCGCTTCTAGAATCTAAGCTAAGAGGAACGCCTTATTCGACCAAGCTAGCTAAACGGTCAAGGAATATTACCGAACCGCCAGATGGTTGGGAAATGGAATTGCTGTAAGCATGACTGAGAATTTAGAAAAACGTATTGAAGAACTTGAACGGCATGTTCAGAAATTACAAGCGCGCGAAGGGGTCATAGCTGGGTTTAATAAATACCTTTACAGTATTGATACCGGATTCATTGATGATATTTTGGATGCATTTAGCGAAGATGCAGTCCTAGATGTGTTGAATTTTCCACCTGACGGAGTTGATATGCATTTCAATGGACGTGAAGAAATGGCTCCACTTTATGAGCGATATCGCTCTCGTGGATTAATGATTGGTGGCGGTCATAATGCAACAAATATCTCAATTGTTATCGATGATGGAGCAGTCACTGCCTCACTTTCTGCTTATTTCACAACGACGAGACCCGCTGGTGTTCAGGGAGGTCGATATGAAGGATTTCTTCATTTGGAAGATGATGGCAAATGGAGAATTACAAAACTCGCCATCATTAGTGCGTGGGGTTGGAAAGCAGAGACAGTAAAGATTAGTGACCCTGTGGAAGCTGAGCGATCTTTCTTTGGTGGCAAACCCGCTAGCAGTATTTGACGTTACCTGATTCGTATTGGCTCTTCACCGTTCCAGCCATGTGCAGCCTTTTTGACCCTTTCATAGAACCCAAGTAAGGCTTCTCTAGGTTCGTACAATTCTATAAAGTGTCCAAGAGTGCCTCTTGCATCGACATGATGAAATCGTGTGCCACCAGCTAATGCAGACATACCAAGTGGGAATCCCATTTTATTTAACTCGTTCGTTGCAAGATCAACGTCATCAACAAAATATGCGAGATGGTGCAATCCGCTTTCGTGTTTGTCGTACATATCTCGGACAACTGAAGGGCCTGAGCCATGGTCTTGTACTAATTCAACCATAAGGTCACCCCATTGACCATAAGCTGACGTATGGTCAAATGTTGAGGGTGTCCCTCGATAGGTAACATCTGTTACAGGTATGTGTTCTGCTATAAAAAATGGTCCCGCACCAAAGTCTTTGGCCCATTTTTCGGCGGCTTCAATTGCATTTGGGACCGCGTAGGCGATTTGTTTAGGGGGGCCAAGTCTAAACATAGATCGATCGTTTCAATAATGTCAGGATTATTTTTCGCTTGTTGCACTCTGTTGTCTGTGCATGCAAGCTGAAAGATTTGCTTAGTATGGCATTGTCCCGCCGTCGACGGGGAAGAGACTCGCTGTGAAATTTCTTGCTTCGTCTCTGGCGAGCATCACCGCTACTGCAGCTACTTGTTCAACTGTATTTGGTTTTTTAATAGCGGAAGCTGATGAGTACATATCGGCAACTTCATCAAGGCTGTCCATTCCAAGTGCTTCAGCTGTTTGAGGAGCTGATTCGTAGAATAGGTCAGTTTTGACAAAGCCTGGAAGAATAGCGTTTACTGTGACTCCTGATTCGCCGACCTCATGCGCAGCTGTTTTAACTAAACCATTGATTGCATGCTTTGTAGCTACGTAATGGCTGACAGTTGCTGTTCGTAGTTTTCCTTCGACAGATGAAATAGCGATTATTCTTCCGCTTTCCTGAGGAAGCATGTGTTGTAAAGCTTTTCGCATTCCCCAAAATGTGTGGTTCAGATTGAGATTAATCGTGTAGTTCCACGACTCATCAGTCATTTCTGCTACTGGAGCCGCATTCAGAATTCCGCCTGCGTTTAGAACTGCAATGTCGATCTTGCCAAAGTGATCCACTGTTCCATCTATTAATCCTTCGACATCAGATTGGTTCCCGGCATCGCAAGCGATGAATATTGCGTTATCTCCTGCATTCATCTCTTCTAGAGCGGTCGCTCCTTTTTCTTCTGAACGACCACTTATGACTACTTTTGCGCCTTCAGCTAGATAAGCCTCAGCTATTGCTCTGCCGATACTTCTAGTGCTTGCTGTGATTGCTGCTACTTTTCCTTCAAGTTTTCCCATTTTATTCTCCTCCTCTAGTAAGGCGCTTGTCCGCCGTCAATGCTGATCAGTGATCCTGTAATACCCGCACCTGCTTCTGAAGCAAGTAGCACGGCCACTAACGCGCAATCTTCTACAGTATTCATTCGTTTAATAGCTGATGGTTGTTGCATCCACGTTAAGAAGTCTTCAAATTCCATTCCAAGTTGTTCAGCAGCTGCTGGTCCTGATTCTTTCATCACGTCAGTTAGGATTCCACCCGGGCATAACGCATTTACCGTAATCCCTAGCTCTCCAACTTCCTGAGCTACTACTTTAGTCAACCCGTTAAGCGCATGTTTGGTTGTGCAGTAAGGAGCTTGTGAGGGTATAACGACTTTTCCATACATTGAAGAGACAGACATGATTCTTCCTGACTTTTGAGGGATCATGTATTTCAATGCTCTTCTCATCAACCACATTGGGTGGTTGAGATTCCAATCTAAGACAAAGTCCCAATTAGTATCTGTTAGGTCAACGAGGGGGCTTGGTTCTTCGCCTTCTGCTGTCCCGCCTCCCGCATTAGGGACAACAATGTCAATTTTCCCATAGTGTTCGACTGTTTGGTCAACAAGCCCATCGCAAACTTCCCGGCTTGTTACGTCACCGGCTATGAAATGAACTTGGTCTCCCGCATTCATTTCATCAAGAGCCTGTTGGCCCTTGTCAGGGCTTCGACCGTTAATTACGACATTTGCACCTTCGGCTACGAAAGCCTCTGCAATGCCTCTACCTATACCTCTGGTTCCGCCTGTAATCAGCGCTACCTGTCCTTCAAGTTCCATATGGTCCCCTAGAAAATAGTTTGAATAACAACTAGGTGTATTCTTGGCGCTTTTTCCTGAGAAAGCAAAGTGTCGGCAAGATTTCTGAACACGGTTATTCGTGCTTTAATAAGGGAATGTCTAATAGCCGATTAATTTCTATTGCTGCGGGAGTTATTCCTGAGCTAATGGATAATCCAGTTCATTTTATTGAAAATGCTGCATCTGCGGGTTGGAAGGGAACAGGGGTGTGGTTTGATCCAAGTTCCTGGACCAAGAGAACGACTCAGGAAGTTGCGAAGCGAATTGAAGATAGCGGTCTTGTAGCTGTGGATATGGAAGTTATCCGCATCGGGACTGAAATAGATCACGGTGAGGCGCTTATAGAAGCCGCGGTCGCTGTGGGAGCAAAAAATATTCTTGCTATTTCTTCTTATGACTCTAAAGAACAAACAGCTCAACGTTTAACAGAACTTTGTTCTTTAGCATCTGATGCCAATATTTGTGTTTGCCTAGAATTTATGCGCTTTACTTCAATTAAAAATCTATCTGATGCTCTTGCAACAGTTGATTTAGTGGAAGCTGACAATATTGGTATTCTCCCAGACCTCATTCATGTGCATCGTTCCGGGACAACTTACGATGAAATTTCATTAACAGAAAAGTCCTTATTCCCCTATGTTCAATGGTGTGATGCGAAAATGGATCCTATTGGGTGGGCTCACAAAGATTTATTGACAGATGCATTGGATGACCGAATGATTCCAGGAGAAGGTGAATTGTCGGTAAGGGAATTTGAATCTCTTTTTCCGCCTGATGTGCCTTTCTCAATTGAGGTTCGATCAAAGGACTTGAGGGAAGCGTTCCCTGACTTCAAAGACCGTGCCAAGCATCTTTTAGATCGCACATTAGCGGCACTCCCGATATGAGATTATCTTTGACGCATGAGTGAATTACATAAAGAAAAAGTTGTTTGGGTTACTGGTGCGGCATCAGGTATTGGGAAAGCTTCAGTTGAAGAAATTCTTTCTGAAGGAGGCCGGGTCCTCGCTTCTGATCTTCCAGATGCAGATTTTGCCTGGGCGCAAGGAATTAATGACATCGTTCTTGTTACTGGAGATGTTTCTGACCCTGAGCACAACGAACTAGCAGTTAAAACAGCCGAGGATAAATTCGGCCGGATTGACGGTGCTGTTTTAAATGCTGGGTTAGCTGGACGTGTTGATCTTTTTGATGGCCCTATTGACTCCTTTGATCGTGTTATGGAAGTAAATGTTCGTGCCGTCATTTTAGGAATCCGGGCCTGCGCAAAGGTTATGCGTCCTGGTTCTGCGATGACCGTAACTGCATCTACTTCGGGTATGCGAGGTGACCCAGGAATGTGGGTGTATAACACCTCTAAAGCTGCTGTGATCAATCTTGTTAGAAGTACGTCAATGGATCTCGCAGCTCGGGGTATCAGGATTAATGCTGTTTGTCCTGGGCCTACGGAAACAGGAATGACGTCTCGCTTCGAAGGTGAACTGTATGAAAATATGAGAAGGCGAATACCTCTGCAGCGGTGGGGTCATGCTCAAGAAATTGCTGCGGCTCACAGTTTTCTTCTTTCACCTCAGGCTTCTTTCATAACTGGGGCACATTTGCCAGTTGATGGAGGCATGAGTGCCAATAGTGGGCAATTTACTCCTCCACCATTTTCTTTGTAACTAAATGATATTTATGGCATCAAGTACTTTTGCTGCGTAAATCTCATCACCTTCGATTGTGCAAGATTTTCGCCAATCTGATCGTTTTGTACCCCAGGAAACAAAATTATGTGCAGAGGAAGTAACGGTTGCGGTAGCGCCTAAATTTGCGCGCGGTGAAATTGTAATCAATCCATTATCTTCCGCTGGTTGAATAGTCCATGTTCCTCCTCCTGGCCCTGTTAATTCAAGTTCCAGAGGTTTTGTTATTATCGCAGCTAGTTCTTCCGCTTGCATTTGAGGCATACCAGCAATCATCCATTCAATTCCTGGACGGACGATATCGTCTGACATTGGATCAACTTGGATAGTTAAGGGTCCTTCAGGGGCAAGAATATCTATATACAGATGGCAATAATGATCAAATGCAAAAGCATTGGCCATCATGTGCAATGGGTAGGTTCCTAGATCTGCCAGCGGGACCATTGTGGAAGCAGTTGGTTCCTCTTGTAGCGCTGCCATCCACTCAAGCCACCCGTCAAGGTACTGGGCGTATTCGTCTAACAATTCCTGTTCAGTCCAGTC
>CEVU01069618.1_pt1 | contig 13031 bp, 14 predicted proteins | sample 427081 | NCBI WGS metagenome assembly CEVU01 (sample SAMEA2623868, study PRJEB7988) | marine metagenome | biome: marine biome (ENVO:00000447); feature: deep chlorophyll maximum layer (ENVO:xxxxxxxx); material: "saline water (ENVO:00002010), including plankton (ENVO:xxxxxxxx)" | depth 80 m | reverse complement strand
TATTTTGGTATCCAAATATATTTCTGGTGATGAAAAGTCATTGGAGATTTTGATTAAGCGTCATAAACAAAGGATATATAGTTTTATTTATTCCAAGGTTTATGATAGAGATTTAACGGAGGATATCTTTCAGGATACTTTTATTAAAGTTATAAGAACTTTGAAGCTTGGAAATTATAATGAGGAAGGAAAATTTATTTCATGGGTAATGAGGATTGCGCACAACTTGGTTATTGACCATTTTAGAAAAAATAAAAGAATCCCAAAATTTGAAAACTCACATGATTTTGATATTTTTTCTGTTCTTAAGAATACGGATATTGACATTGAAAATAAAATGATTAAAGATCAAATTCACAGTGAGGTAAAAAAAATAATTGAATTTTTACCGGATGATCAAAAAGAAGTGTTGAAGTATCGTTATTATAACGATCTAAGTTTTAAAGAAATCTCAGAAAAAACAGGTGTTAGTATAAACACTTCACTTGGAAGAATGAGATATGCTTTAATAAATCTTAGAAATATTATTAAGGATAAAAATATTATTCTGACAAATTAAGATAATATTTTAGTTTTTTTTTCGTTATCAAATTAGAAAAACTAATGAATGGAAAAAAACTACTTTTTTCAAGAGGGAGTCACTCTTGAGCCAAAAAGAAAAACTATTAATTTTATTTTAAATTATTCAAAGTCAATTGTAGCAATTAAGACGAAAACAAGTTCTGTATTACTTGATTTAAATTAACTTATTTAAAATAGATTTTCTTCCAATTTTTTTTGTGATGCTATCATTTTGTATGTTCCAGCCTCTTGCAGGGGAATATTTCCTTGCATAGTATATAATTTGTAAATGCAATTTATTCCATTTGTCTTTGGGAAATAATCTTTTAGCATCTTTTTCAGTTTGTTTAACATTAGTTCCATTACTAAGCCCCCATCTAAACATTAACCTGTGAATATGCGTATCAACTGGAAAAGCAGGGTATCCAAAAGCTTGAGACATTACAACACTTGCAGTTTTATGACCAACAGCAGGAAGTTCTTCCAATTCTTCAAAAGTTTGAGGTACTTTACCGTTGTGTTTTTCTAATATTATTCTGGTCAAACCGTATATCCCTTTACTTTTCATGGGGGATAGTCCACAAGGTCTAATAATTTCTTTGATTTCATTTATCGAAAGTTTACTCATATCCGACGGGTTATCAGCTATTTTAAATAATTTTGGGGTTATTAGATTAACCCTTTCATCGGTACATTGAGCAGAAAGAAGAACAGCGATCAATAATGTATAAGGATCTTTGTGGTTTAGAGGGATTGGAACTTCAGGAAATAAATTTTCAAGTTCTTCAATAATAAAAATTACTTTATTTTTTTTATTCAAATTATATTACATTTAATAAATCAAATATAATAATTATGAGTGTTTTAAAAATAGGAGATTTTGCTCCAAACTTTCAGTGTAAGGATCAAAACGGAAATCTCATTTCGTTATCTGATTTTAAAGGGAAAAGAGTTGTCGTTTTTTTCTATCCTAAAGCAAATACACCTGGTTGTACAGCTGAAGCTTGTAATCTAAGTGATAATTATTTAAAATTTAAATCTCTTGGTTATGAAATTATTGGCGTATCGGCCGACAGTGAAAAATTACAAAAGAAATTTAGTGATAAATTCAACTTTCCATACAGTCTTTTATGCGATGAGAATAAAGATGTAATCAATGCTTTTGGGGTATGGGGTCTAAAAAAGTTTATGGGTAAAGAATATATGGGTATTAACAGGACCACATTTATAATAGATGAAAAAGGTAAGGTTTTAAACATTATTGATAAGGTAAAAACAAAGGATCATACCAATCAAATCATAGGATAATTACTTATATCCAAAAAGTTTAAACTTTTTAATTTTTGAGGCTACTGCCTTAGGTAATAATTTTTCCCATCCGGTTTCATTTTTATTTATTTTTTCAAGTACTTCATGAGAATATATACTTAAAGATTCCTTTTTAAAATTTGCCACGTCGACGACCTTGCCATTAAATTTGAAAAATTTGTATAATTCTTTCATCCTAGGATGTACCTTTAAATTATCGCTATTAATAATTTCATTTTTTTCATTTAGAACAGGGTATAGGTATACTTTTAAACTTTTAAAAAATAATTTACCAAAAGCTTCTAGAATTCCCCCACTTAAATGGGTATAATATTTGGGATCAAAAATTTGAACAAGATTATTAACCCCCATACAAAGACCTATTTTTTTCTTAGTGTATAATGAGAAATATTCAACTAATCTATAATATTCTTTATAATTCGAAATTAGGACTGTTTCACCTAATGATCCTAAAAGTTTTGCCCTGTCCATAAAATCTTTTTCATCGATTTCTCCATCAGAAGTTAAATCTGCCAATGTAATTTCAAATATGACAATTGCATCTTTTTTATCTACGTGGCGTTCATTTAGAAACATTTCTAAAGAATTTTCATACATTTCCTCATTAACTTTGGTAACTGGCCTAAATCTTCCTCTTAAAGCAAGAATATTTTTTTTGTATAATGCAGCTGCAGGCAGTAAATTATTCCCGTCAGGACCAAACATAACAGCCTCTGTCATGCCATTTTTTACAAGTTCTAAACTTAAAATTCTGTTATCAACGTCTTTAAAAATTGGGCCTGAAAAGTTTACTGTATCAATCTCAAGTTGATCATTATTTAAATGATCATACAAATACTTAATAATTTTCTTTGGCGTGTTGAAATGGTAAAATGCGCTGTAAATTAAGTTTGTCCCCAAGACTCCAAGAGTTTCTTGTTGTTGACTGGCTGTATTTTCTTTAAATCTAACATGCAATATTATATCATTATAATCTTGTTTGGGATCAATTTGAAATCTCATGCCAACCCAACCATGTCCGTTGTATTTTTTTGCAAAATCAATAGTTGCGACTGTATTTGCATAACAAAAGAACATTTTGTTTTCGTTGTTTTTTCTCTTGATTCTTTTTTCAATGAGGGACGTCTCATGTTTAAGCATCTTTCTCAGACGAGTCTCGGTAACATATCTTTTATTATCCTCAATTCCATAAATGTCGTCACTGAAACTTTTATCGTATGCTGAGATGGCTTTTGCAATAGTTCCTGAGGCACCTCCAACCCTAAAAAATTGTCTTACAGTCTCTTGACCAGCACCAATTTCAGCAAAGGTTCCATAAATGTTTTCGTTAAGATTTATACGTAAGGCTTTTTGTTTGATAGTAGGAATGGCTTCTAAAAACGATTCTTCTCTACTTGGTACCTTTTTCATTAGGTTTAATTTACATGACAAATGTATTAAATTACTATAACTAGATGAAAAAAATTAATGTATTTTTGGAATTAACAGACTATGAAAATAACATTTTTAGGAACAGGTACTTCTCAGGGTATTCCGGTCATCGGAAGTAATCATCCAGTATGTTTGAGTAAAGATCCTAAAGATAAAAGATTGAGGACTTCAGCTTTATTTCAGTGGGATGATAAAAGTGTTGCTATTGACTGTGGTCCTGATTTTAGAATGCAAATGATAAATTCTGAATGCGACAAATTAGATGCTATTTTTTTTACTCACGAACATAATGATCACGTTTCTGGGCTAGACGATATAAGACCATTTTATTTTAAACAAGGAGATGTTCCTATTTATGCTAACTATAGGGTAATTAATGCACTTAGAAAAAGGTTTGAATATATTTTTAAATCTGATGGTAATATTCCGGGTACACCAAATGTTTCTGTAAACGAAATAGAAAGAAATTTTAAATTTCATAATAAAGAAATCATTGTTCTCAACGCGTTTCATGGTAAATTACCAATATTTGGATTCAGAATAGATAATATTGCATATTTTACAGATGTAAAGACAATTCCAGATGAGGAATTTGATAAACTTAAAAATTTAGATGTATTAGTTATTAACGCACTTAGAATAGAAGCCCATTATTCACATTTAAGTTTAAGTGACGCTTTAAAAATAATAAACAAGGTGAAACCTAAAAAAGCATACATAACTCATATAAGCCACAAACTAGGTTTTCATCAAGATGTTCAAAAAAAATTACCTAAAAATGTTTATTTAGCCTACGATGGTTTGGTTGTTAATTCAAACTAGTTTTTGGCGATCCAAGACTTCATTTCTTCAAAGTTTTCAGGTGAAATTCCATGTTGTGATTGAAATTCTAAAAAGACATGTTTAATTTTTTTATTTGTAAACCAGTTTGAGGAATCTCTTCCAATATCAATAGGAATAACCTGATCAAAAATCCCATGAGAACAAAAGTAATTATGCAATGAATAATCATTTTCCTTGTTGTAGTTGATAATTTCATGAGGAATCTTACCACTTAATCCAATAACTTTTTTATAGAAATCAGGATAATTTATTGATAATGTATATGCAGCCATTGCACCCTGACTAAAACCTAAAAGAAAAATATTATTTAATGAAAAATTATAATTGTTAACTAAATATTCTGAGATAAATTTATGTAATTGATTGATGGATTCCCGAGCTTGAGAAACTTCAATTGATAAATTCATTGAATCGTCAAAGTTTAAAGCCCACCAACAATATGAACCATAATCCATTTTATGCGGAGCTTGAACTGAAATTATTAAAGCTTTAGGATCCATGTAATCAGAAAATGAAAACAAATCTTCCTTATTACTTCCGTAGCCATGAAGCATTATAATAACTTTAGACTCTGAGGTAATATCAGTAGGTTTTTTAATATTATAATCTAAATCAGTATTCATTAAGGCTTATTTTTCCGTTGGAAATTGTTCCATAAACCAATCCCTTCAATTTTGTTCCGTCAAAGATGGAATTCTTTGAAATTGAATGTATGTTTTTTTCTTCAAAAATATAATCATATAAGGGATTGAACAGCGTCAAATTTGCAAGTTCTCCAATCTTTATTGTTTGATTTTCTATATTAAATATTTTCTTACCTCTCGTTAAAATATCAACAGTCAATTTTGTAGAAAATATTTTATTTAAAGCACCAAAAGAGCTCTCAAGACCAATTGACCCGAAATCAGCATTATCAAATTCTAAATTTTTCAATTCAATATTTAGGGGTGTGTGATCAGATGTAACCATGTCGATTGTTCCATCTTTAATCCCTTTGATCAAAGAATCAATGTCATTTTCAGATCTAAGTGGGGGTATAACTTTAAAATTGGTGTCAAAGTTTAAAATTTTTGAATCGTTAAAAAAAATATTATGAATTGAGGTACTACAAGTCACATTTAACTTTTTATTTTTTGCGTTTCTAATTAAATCAACAGATCCAGTAGTTGAAATTGTTGGAATGTGTAAGTGACCACCTGTATATTCTAAAATAGCTAAATCTCTTCTTATGTTTAATTCTTCAGAAATGTTTGGAATGCCTTTAAGGCCCATTAGAGTACTTGTAACTCCTTCGTTCATTACCCCATCTCCGTTAATTCTTTTTTCAAACGGAAATGAAAAAATAGGATATTTGCGTTCCTTAGAATAAAGAAGTGCCAGCTTTAGTAAATTTGGGTTTTTTATAGGTTTTTTAAAATCTCCAAAACCAATTGCACCGGATTCGCCCATTTCTAATATTTCAGCAAGTTCAATGCCTTTTGATTCTTTTGTCAATGCACCAATTGGAAAAATATCAATATTTGAATTTGAAGCAAGGGATTTTAAATATTCAATTTCCGTACGTTTATCAATAATTGGATTTGTATTTGGCTGAATCCCAACAGATGTATATCCTGATTTTGCTGCAACTACTAAGGTATTTAAAACATTATCTCTTTCCTCATACCCAGGTTCACCTGTGCATATACTGTAATCAAACCATCCAGGTGAGATTGATAAGTTATTAAATTTTAATTCTTTGTAGTTTTTGGAGTTTTTGATATTTGTGTCAATATTGGAAATGATTCCATTTTTGATTAAAATATCTATAGTTTTATTATGAAATTCACTTTTTTTATCGATTACATTAGCTGAACGGATTAGTAAATTCATTTATAAAATTTCAACAAAAATAATAAAAATTAAAGTATAAAATTTTAATATTTTGCTGGTTTCCCATTGGTAGAAGAATTTTTTAAAAATTGGCGTAAATCATCATTTGATTTCTCTAAATCTTCTTCTCTTAAGTACATCATATGTCCACTTCTATACCCTTCAAAATAAAGTCTATCCTTCATTTTTCCACTAGGGTCTATTTGCCACATTGTATATTTTGCCTGAAAATAATTAGTAGCACCATCATAGTATCCGGATTGAATAAATACCTTTAAAAACGGATTTTGAGCCATCGCTTTTCTAAGGTTTTCTCTCGTGTTATCATTTTCATTATCCCAAGGGTGAACAGGCCCAAAAACATTGTATTTTATATCAGTAACAAAGCCTAATTCATTTCTTAAATAATAATTAATTGCAGGAGTAAACGAATGATTCCAAGAATTAAGTTCAATATTACTGTCTGGTGATGAGCCTGCATTTTTCTTATCTAAACCTCTGTATCTGGAGTCTAATCTTCCAATAGTTAATCCATGCTTATCCCTTAATAATTCTTTCCAGAAATAATTATTTGAAACATTGAGATTATTGTTTAAAACAAATTTCTTGCTTAACCCAGAATAGTAAGCGTATTTTTCAGCAATTTGATTTTTTTCTTGATCTGAAATAAATCCCCCTTTAGAAATAGCAGGTATTAATTTATTAATAGTAAAATCTTCTATTTCAGGTAATATCTCATCTAAATCTTTATTTTGCAAATCTTCATTTAGCATTTTATGATACCATGCAGTTGCAGCATAATAGGGTAGGTGTAACGATGAGTTTACCGAATCACCATCTTCAAATAATTTATAATCAGCTGGTGAAACCATTATTACTCCGTTTAAATACATCCAATGTCTATTTTGAAGTTCATATGATAAACCCATAACTCTAGTTCCACCATAACTTTCTCCAATAATGTATTTTGGTGATTCCCATCTATTTTTTCTGGAAATAAATGTGTTAATCCATTTGGCTAAATATTTTACATCAGCATTTATTCCAAAGAATTCCTTCCTTTTAGGTAATTTACCCTTTTCATCTGCAATCATTCTTGAATATCCGGTGTTGACGGGGCAAACAAAAACAATATCAGCAGTATCTAAAATAGAATATGGATTGTCCTTAACTCCGTAGGGTTGAGTAGGAAATCCTTCTTTATCAATCTTTAAAACCTTTGGCCCAGTATATCCAACATGCATCCATAACGATCCAGATCCTGGCCCTCCGTTAAACGAGATTATGATAGGTCTATGATTTGGATTTTCTTTTGAATCTTTTTTGTTTTTTTTTCTATAATATGTGTAAAATAAACTGGCTATTGGTTTACCTTCTTCATCCCAGACAGGTTGAGTACCTGCCTCAGCAACATATTTAATAGGTTTTCCCTTAATTATGGACTCATGATGAGTTGTAATGACAGTATCAGTAGGTAGTTTTATGTTTTGAGAATTAGCAATAAGAGGAATTACTAATATTATTAATAGAAATTTTTTCATTTTTATCTAAATATTTGATTTAAAAATATGAATTTAAAATCATAGTTTCTCATTGACCCCTATTCCAAATAACGCAAAATCATATTTTACTGGGTCACTTTCGTCATATTTTCTAAGAGAATTATCTAATTCTAAAACAGCTTTGTGATCATTTTGTTTCCTATTCAATATCCCTAATTTCCTTGCAATATTTCCTGAGTGAACATCTAAAGGACACGAAAGGTTTTTTTGATTTATTGAATTCCATATTCCAAAATCAACCCCCTTGTCATCCTTTCTAACCATCCATCTTAAAAACATATTTATTCTTTTTGCAGCAGAGCCCTTGAACGGATCTGAAACGTGTTTTCTTGTTCTTTTTAAATGTTCTTTTTCAAAAAATATATTTTTTAGTTGGTGAATAGAATTATGAAGTGAATTATCTTTCATATTGTTGAAAAAAACCGTTTCCAGTCCTCCGTGGTTACAATAAATATTTTTTAAACTTTTAACAAATTGTATAAAATCATATCCATTAAATGTTCTGTGAACAAAACCTAAAAGACTTTTTAAATCTTTATCTGAATGGTTTATTATAAAATTATAAGGATCGTTTTCCAATAATTCCATCATTCTTTTGGAACTATTGATTATTGATTTTCGATTTCCCCATGCAATAGTTGCAGTAAGAAACCCTGAAATTTCAATATCTTCCTTTGTTTTGAATTTGTGTGGAATTTGAATAGGATCATTTTCAATGAAAGATGTATTATTATACTCTTCGGATTTAATATCCAAAAATTCTTTGAGATTCAATAGCTAGTTATTTGATTATACCGTCTGAAATTTTTAAAATTCGATCTGATTTTTTTGCCAATGAAATATCGTGAGTTGCAATAACAAATGTATATTTAAAATCTTTCCTTAATTCATTAAAAAGATCATGCAAATTATTTGATGTAGAGCTATCAAGATTTCCAGAAGGTTCATCTGCTAATATCAGGCTAGGACTATTAATTAGAGCTCTTGCAACCGCAACTCTTTGCTTCTCACCACCTGAAAGTTCGCTTGGTTTATTATTTATTCTTTTAGAAAGTCCTAAATAATCAATTAGTTCAGTAGCTTTTAATTCTGCATCCTTTTTAGACGTTTTTTTTATAAAGGCAGGAATACAAATGTTCTCGATCACTGAAAATTCTGGAAGTAGTTGATGAAATTGAAAAACAAAACCAATTTCTTGATTTCTAAAAGAAGACAATTGATCTTCATTGAAATCACTTACGTTTTGGTTTTTTAATATTAATCTTGAATTTTTATTTTTTTCAAACGAGTCTATTGTTCCTAATATTTGAAGTAGTGTGGTTTTTCCAGCACCGGATGCTCCAACTAAACTAACAATTTCTCCCTCATTAATTTTTAAATTAATTCCTTTTAAAATATGATTCCTTTCGTAGAATTTATGTATATTTTCGGCTATAATCATCAATTCAAAAATACTATATTAATTTAATTAATGAACGGAAATAAACAAGCATATTTTGCAGGAGGATGTTTTTGGTGCACAGAAGCAATTTATAAAAAATTACATGGTGTAATTAATGTTACCCCTGGGTATAGTGGCGGATCTTTAAGAAATCCAACTTATAAAGAAGTTTGCACAGGTAATACAGGGCATGCGGAATCAATTAAAATCGATTATGATCCGGAACTAATTTCTTTTGAATTATTAGTAGAAATTTTTTTCTCAACCCACGACCCTACAACCCTCAATAGACAAGGTAATGACGTGGGAACTCATTATAGGTCAGCTATATTTTTTAATGATTTGAGCGAAAAAAATATTGTCAAAGCTTATATCCAAAAATTAGAAAACGAAACATATAAGTCTGCTAAAATAGTTACCGAGATAAAGGAGTTTGAAATTTTTTACGAAGCTGAAGATTATCATAAGAATTATTTTGAGCTTAACAAAGTTCAACCCTATTGTCATATAGTTATTTCACCCAAAGTTGAAAAGTTTAAAAAAACATATAAAGAGAGGTTAAAAAAAGATTAAAGATTGAATCCTAACCGGTTGAGAAATTTTCTAACAAAGTTCCAAAAAAACTTATATTCTCCAAAGAGATAAGCAACAAATAGAAGTATAAATTGATATACTATGGTTATTAAAATAATTCTAAGAGTCCAATAAATTAAACCATTCATTGTTTCAGAGTTGATTCCAAAAAACATACAGATCGGTTCAGAAATCCACGCAGCAGTTGACCCGGTAATCCCAAATACAACAAATATTTTTAAAATTTGAAAATTAGAAGTTATTCCCCATCTGATTTTTAATTTTTCTAACATTTTTAAGAATTGTAAATATTAATAATTTGATCTGCCAATTCTATGCCAATTCTTTTCTGAGCTTCGTTTGTAGCAGCTCCTATGTGAGGAGTTAATGAAATATTTTGGTTCATTAAAATCTTAATACTTGGATTAGGTTCATTCTCAAATGTGTCAAGAGCAGCAAATGAAACCTTATTTTTTGAAATGTTGTTTAATAAGGCCATTTCATCAATAACGCCACCCCTTGCAGCATTAACAATACCGACTCCGTCTCTCATTTTTGAAAATTCATTTTGTGAAATGATATATTCTTTTTGGGCAGGAACATGTAAAGTAATAAAATCTGATTCCTTTAATAAATCATCCATTGAAGAAGAATTTAATTTAAAATCTTTATTGCTTCCATCAAAAAACTCTAATTTTAATGATGCAGATTTTGTGTGTAAATCGGAAAATTTAACATTCATTCCAGAGCCAATAGCAATTTTAGCTACTTCTTGACCAATTCTTCCAAAACCAATAATCCCAAGTGTTTTTCCTTTTAATTCGATTCCTCCAGCGTAACTCTTTTTTAATTTTTTAAAATTACTGTCACCTTCTAATGGCATAGACCTGTTGGATTGATATAATTTTCTGACACATGAGAAAAGATGTGCAAAAACCAATTCAGCTACAGAAATTGAGGATGCTGCAGGTGTATTAATAACATGTATATTTTTATTTTTTGCGTATTCTACATCAATATTATCCATACCAACTCCGCCTCTTCCTATAATTTTTAATCCAGGACATTCATCAATTAAGTCTTTTCTAGCTTTAGTTGCACTTCTAACAAGTAATACTTCAATATTGTTGGTATTTATATAATCAACAATTTCTTCTTGAGAAATTGACTCTGTTATCACATTAAATCCTGATTGATTTAATTTTTCTACTCCTTCGACAGAAACCCCATCATTTGCTAATACATTCATAATTATATTTTTGATTCAAGTTCACTCATCACCTCGACAAGTATTTTAACACTGTCTAAGCTCATTGCGTTATACATAGACGCTCTATATCCACCAACACTTCGATGACCTGCTAGCGCAGTTATATTTGCATCAGAAAGCATTGATTCAAATGTATCTTTAAAATTATCGTCAGAAAGATTAAAAGTAGCATTCATTATGGATCTATCTTTTATTTTTGAATGCCCCTTAAAAAGCGGATTTAAATCGATTTCTGAATATAGTAATTGAGCTTTTTTTCTATTATTTATTTCAATCTCTGAAACTCCCCCCATTTTTTTTAGCCATCTCATGTTTAACAATGATACATATACCGAAAAAACAGGAGGGGTGTTAAACATGCTACTTTTATCAGCGTGAATTTTATAATTCATCATTGAAGGAATATTTTCATTTATATTTTCAAGAAGATCATTACTTATAATAACTAGGGTAGCCCCAGCTGGGCCCATATTTTTTTGCGCTCCTGCATAAATCAGATCAAATCTCGAAAAATCTAATTCCCTTGAAAAGATATCACTACTCATATCACAAAAAACAGGAATATTTGTTTTGGGAAAATTATTCATTTGTGTCCCAAATATTGTATTGTTTGATGTACAATGAAAATAGTCATATTCTTTAGAAATAGTAAAGTCAGGGATATGGTTAAAATTCTCTTTTTCTGAAGAGCCCAAAACATCTACTTTACCAAAAAGTTTTGCTTCTTTAATCGCTTTTTTACTCCAAGTCCCTGTATTTAAAAATGCAGCCTCTTTTTTTAAAAAATTATATGCTGTCATTAAAAATTGTGTACTAGCACCACCTTGCAAAAAAAGAGGTGTGTAATTTGATCTTTTAAGATTTAATAATTCTAAAGCTAAATCTCTGGCTTCGTCCATAATGTCCACAAAAGCATGACTTCTATGAGAAATTTCCAATAATGACAAACCAGAATTATCAAGATTTTTGACAGCGTTTGATGCTTGTTCAAAAACTTCTGATGGCAAAATTGATGGACCTGCGCAAAAGTTGTGTATTTTCATATTTACATTAAAAATGCAAAGCTCGATAATTAATACTGTTATGCAATAATGAAAGTGCTAAATGTTTTTAACTATTTTGTTAACAGAAAATCAAATGTATCAATATTATCAGCATAGTCATATAGTTTTGGATTTTGTGTCTCCCCAAATTCCACGCTATTTTTGATTTTACAATGGGACACTACACACTGTAGTCTGTTTTGATTTTCTTCTATAATTTCTTGAACTTCTTTAATATCTTTATAATATTGATAGTTTACAACTGAAATGGGAGGTGAAAATTCATCTGATTCTGTAAGTATAAAATAATCGTTATCAATAAACTTTTCATTGTTCATAATTTTAATTGTTTTATGATAATTATAATTATTTGAGTATTTATTATGAAAAATAATATCTTCAAACTCTTTGAAATAGTTTTTCAATTTCAATAAATCATATCCGACAGGAATAAAGATTTTTGATACATTACGGCATCCAAGTCCAAAATATTGAAAAATATCTCTAGCTAAGGAGGTTAATTGAACTTTTGTTTCTTTCCCATCTAAAATAGCAATGGAATTCCTATTTTTTCTAAGAATTGATTTTTTATCTCTGAAATAATATTCAAAATAATTAAATGTATTGTTTGAGCCTGTGGCTATAACCATTTCAAAATCAGAAAGCTTTTCATCAGATATATAAATACAATCTTTTAATTCTGAAAAGCTATCTTTTAAAAAATCAATAAAAAAACAAATCAATATTTTATCATCGCTTGAAGGCTTAACAATTATCTTATTTCCAGATAATAATACACAAATAAAATCATGAAATCCTGCAAGAGGGAAATTTCCAGCCATTATGATTGCTACTGAAGTATCTGTTTTGTGAAAATTGTACTTGTTGGTCCATTCGATTAAACTTTTATCATTTAGTTTATTTGCCCAATATCTTAATACGTTATGAATATTTTTTTTTGTAAACCAAGGATTATAGTTTTCTGCCTCATTAACTGCTTTCTCTAATTTACTAATCCAATTACTTTTGTTTTCGCAGAAATAGTTACTAATTAATTCACTAATTTCTGTTAAATAGCCTATGCGCGTATTTAAATCTTCAGGTAT
>CEVU01053252.1_pt1 | contig 13031 bp, 8 predicted proteins | sample 427081 | NCBI WGS metagenome assembly CEVU01 (sample SAMEA2623868, study PRJEB7988) | marine metagenome | biome: marine biome (ENVO:00000447); feature: deep chlorophyll maximum layer (ENVO:xxxxxxxx); material: "saline water (ENVO:00002010), including plankton (ENVO:xxxxxxxx)" | depth 80 m | reverse complement strand
ATGTTTTAGATACTTGGTTCTCTTCTAGTCTCTGGACATTTGCAACATTGGGATGGCCTGAAAAAAATAAAAAATTAAGCCTATTCCATCCAACAACAACGCTGGTAACTGGTTTTGATATTATATTTTTTTGGGTGGCAAGAATGATCATGATGACCAAGCACTTCATGAAAGAAGTTCCATTTAAAGAAGTCTACATAACCGGTCTTATTAAAGATGAAAACGGACAGAAAATGTCTAAATCAAAAGGCAATATCCTTGATCCAATTGATCTTATAGATGGAGTTTCTTTAGAGGAACTTCTGACTAAAAGAACTGAGGGGATGATGCAGCCCCAACTCAAAGAAAAAATTATCAAACAAACAAAAAATCAGTTTCCTGAGGGCATCGAAAGTTATGGCACGGATGCATTACGATATACCTTTTACTCTCTTGCCTCTCCTGGTAGAGATATTAATTTTGATATAGGAAGAATTAAGGGCTATAGAAACTTTTGTAATAAAATTTGGAACGCTTTTAGATTTATTGAAATGCAAATTGCCAGTCATGGCTATCAATCTAGTAAAGGCTCAAAAGATATTTTTTCTGACTGGATGGCATCAAAAATTAATCAAACTGCTGAAAATTGCCAAACGCATATAAAACAATATCGGTTTGATTTGGCCTCAGCAGAAATCTATGAATTAGTATGGTCAAATTTTTGTGACTGGTATATAGAATTTTGCAAAGTTGCCATTCAAAAGTCTAATAATGTTGGTCAAACAAATAGTTTGATAAAAAATTTAATATTAAACTTCTACAGTATCCTTGAATTGTTGCATCCTTTCATGCCATTTATCACTGAGGAGCTTTCTTCTAAGTTAGCTGATTTAGGAAAGTTAGATAAATTAGGATTTTTAGTTGAAGGCGGCTTTTCTCATGCGCAAGCATCCAATCAAAACAGTGAAATACAATTAGATAAGGTCATAAATATTATTTCTGCCCTCAGAGTCATAAGGGCAGAAAATCAAAACATTAAAAATGAAACGCTTAATCTCATTATTTCTAATGATCTAAACTCTGACACACAATCAATTATTATTGAAAATGAATTAGTGATCTCGGGTATTGCAAAATTGGGTAAGATTGAATTTTCTGACAAGATCCCAGCTGAATCAATTGAAAAAACTATGGATGGATACAAAATAATCATTCCATTGGAGGGATTAATTGATCCGGAAGAAGAAAAGGCAAGATTGCAAAAAGAGCTCGCTGATGTAGAGAATGATATTAAAATCGTTAACGCTAAACTAGCTAATAAACAATTTGTCGATAAAGCTCCAGCAGAGGTTGTAAAAAAAGAAAAATCAAAAATTTTAGATGCTGAAAATAAAAAAACAATGTTAGAAAAAAGTATTGCTAAGCTTCAGCCTTAGGCTGACTCATAAGAAAATCTCGAATAGCTGCACCAACCATTGAAGGTTCAGCATAAGTAATATCATGCTTGCCTCCCTCTAAAATCAGTAATTCAGATTGAGGAATATAATTTGTCAGCTCTTTACGTCCCATAAATGGAACAACTTCATCCTCAGTTCCCCAAATAGTAAGGATTGGTTTATTTAAATTTCCGACATCACCAAACATTTCTTGAGTGCTGAAAAAATTAAAATTACGAGCAGTTGATAGTAAAGCATTGATGAAACCTTTATATTGCATTTGTATTTCCACTTTTTTTATAAACTCTTTTTTTGATAATGCTAAAGGATCTTCTCTTGGAGGCTCACTCTTCTCCTCATTACCCTGAAAAACCAGCCTTGATCCAAAAACATTTAGGAACCAGTCTCCTACTAAAGGTTTCATAATCCACCAATCCTTTGTTGGATTTTCAGCCATAAAACCTGCAGGAGCAATCAAAGAAATGCTTTCAACCATGTCAGGAAATTCACTGGTAAAGTGACCTACTACAGGACCGCCCATTGAGTAACCAACCAAATGCACTGATTCAGAAATTTTTTGAGAATCCAACAACTCTTTAAGAGATTGCACAAAAACATCCCTAGTATATTTAATCCTTGGTCTCTCAGAATATCCTCGACCATAGTGATCAAACACAAGGACCGAGTAGCCCGCATCTAATAAAAAGCCTTTCATTCCATCCCAAACAAAATGAGGAGTTGAAAATCCATGGACTAAAACAACCGTTTCATTATTTGAAACTTTTTCATCAGGATAATGCCAACGATAGTAAAGATTGCCTTCTTTTAAGGACACCCATGCACCTGCTGTGGGAATATCAGATGCCGTTAATGTCTTAAGTTTATTCGTTTGCACAAAATATGGGAGACCCAATAGTAAAAGAATAATCGAAAGAGTTACTAGAATTTTTGTCACAAATTTCCTAATACTGATTTAATTGCCTCATAGCTAGGTTTAAGGTTGCCATACATTTTTTTGTATACCTTATGGTACAAATCATTATAAATTTCTTTATTTGCATCTATTGGATCAAACCTATCACCTGCGTGAGTCATTTTTTCAACTGCATAAGTAAAATCTTGATATAAACCAATTCCAACAGCACTCGCAATAGCAGCACCTAAAGAAGATGTTTCAAATGTGTGTGGACGAAAAACGGTCATACCAAATATATCTGCGGTTATTTGCATAACTTCATCACTTTGAGATCCACCTCCTGATACAACTAATCGAGAAATAGATTTTTTGGTCCGTTTTTCAAGAAGTTCTTTGCTCTCCCTTAAAGCATATGTTAGACCTTCAATCATGGCGCGATAAAGATGTGCCCTAGTATGATCTTCATTAAATCCAATAATTGCCCCTCTTGTTTCAGGACCATCTCCATTAGAAGGCGACCAATAAGGTTGTAGCATTAATCCATCAGAACCCGGTGGAACTTTGGCTAGTAACTCATCAAATAAAGTTTCAGGTTGAAGATTTTTTTCTTTTGCTAATTGCTCTTCTTGAAGTCCAAACTCTTTTTTAAACCAGCTCACCATCCAATACCCTCGTTGAATCATCATCTCAATATTAAATGTGTTAGGTATCACCCCAGGATATGCTGGATAAAAAGGTATCGCCTCAAGATATTTATCAGAAGTGATATTCAATGTAGCAAGACTGCCATAACTCAAACTACCTGTCTCATTATCAATACATCCAGTGCCTAAAACCTCACAGGCTTTATCTGAACCACAAGCAATTAAAGGAAGTCCTTTTGGTATTCCAGTTTGTTCAGCTGCTGCTTCAGTGATTTCACCTAGCACAGATCCTGCAGGTAAAACTTCAGGCAGCATCTCAGATCGAATTGGCATGGCTCGCCATTTCCAATCTTTCTGATCAGCCCACTCTTGTGTCTTATAGTCAAATGGAATAAACCCCACAGTACTCGCAACAGCATCTTTGTAATTACCAGTGAGTTTATAATTGTGATAACCAGATAAAAGTAGGAATTTATGAACTTGCTTCCAAATCTCAGGCTCATTTTGTTGAATCCAATTAGCTTCAGCCTCAGCATGCATTAAATCAACCAATGGCTTGGCTCCAATAATACCCATAATGACTGATTCTAACTTTCCTAATTTTGGTTTAGTTTGCACTTGGCGTTGATCTAGCCAAGTGATAGCAGGTCGCAGTGGTTGATTATCTATACCCATTGGAACTATAGTTGCTCGCTGTGTAGTTACTGAAACAGCTGCAATTAATTCTTTTGATATTGATAATTTTGGCCACAATTCCAAGCATGCTTGACAAAGCGAATTCCAAAAATACTCAGCATTTTGCTCTGCCCATCCTTTTTGATTAGAGAAATATGGCTCAATTTCAATTTTACTTTTTGCAATAAGTTGGCCCTGTCCATCAAAAACCATAGCTCTAACACTCTGAGTTCCGTTATCAATACTTAAAAAATATTTTCCATTCATGACAGACAGATTCTAAGTGTTGATAGGAAGGCTATAGTGCTTTTTCCAAATTGTTTCATAGCGACTTACTTCTTTTTGCCATCGCTCCTCATCCCAGCTCTCATAACTTAAGAAAATTTCTTTCAAAGCTGGGTACAATTCAGAGCCTCCATTAGAAAGACACATACCTAGACGAGTTCTTCTTAACAAAAGATCATCAAGATGCTCAACAGCCTCATTTTTTACTGCCCATCGACATTCAGCTAAAGAAAATTCTGTCTCACCTAGATTGTTTTTTTCAACCTGAGAACTTTCTTTTAAAATTTCAATTGCTTTCATACCGTATCGTCCCAACAAACGTTGTCCCCAATTTCTATTTTTTGGAGTTAATGACTGCGGAGTGATTTCGGGTGTTTGAAACATTCTATCATCAACAAAATCTTTAGCTTTTGGTAAGCTTTCCTTAGCTGCAGCTAAAACATCCAATGCAATCAATCTAAAAGTAGTAAGTTTCCCACCGCTTACAGTAATTAACCCATTATCAGACCATACAGCATGATCTCTACGCTCTTTAGAAGGATCTTTGTTTTTCTTTGAACCAATTACAGGTCTTACTCCTGCCCATGTTGACAAGATATCACTTGACTTCAACGGATTATCGGGAAATTGGCTGTTGTATGCTTTTAATAAATAATCTACCTCCAGATCAGAGATGCTGGCCTCTATATCCAAATCCTCATCATGATCTAAATCTGTGGTGCCAATGACAGTTGTTCCCTCCCATGGATAAACATAAATACCTCGCTTGTCTTCAACATGGAAAAATGTCAACACGTCGCTAATTGGACATAAGGATTTTGAAATAATTATGTGGCTGCCTCGAAGAGGTCTTATACGTTTTTCTTTATTAACAATATTTCTCAGTCGATCTGCCCAAGCACCTGTTGCATTAATAACAACCCGAGAATTTAATTCAATAAAATCAGAATAATCATCAGCTTTAATTCTTACTCCAGAAACTTTGCCATCTGTTAATAAAAGATTATCTACTTTTGTATAATTTAGAGCATATCCTCCATCATCAATACTATCTTGCAAAACACGAAGTACCAAACGAGAATCGTCAACCATGGCATCAGTGAAACAATTTGCTCCATTAAGTTTATTATCATCTAATCCATGAAAACGTTTCTGTAACTCCTCATTATTAAAGTATTTATTATCCCGAGTACCTGCAAAAAAATCATAAATAGTAAGAATTACTTTCATTACAAATCGACCTGGAAATAAACCTTTTCTAAAAGTTAAATAAAAAGATATTGGATCCACCAATCCTGGGGCCTCGTTTAAAAGACGTTGCCGCTCCTGAACAGATTCCTTTGTAAGTTTATAATCTCCAGATGCAAGGTAACGAAGGCCTCCGTGAACCATTTTTGAGGACCTGCTGGAGGTACCCCACGAAAAATCTTGTTGCTCCAGCAACAGTGCTTTGAAACCTCTTCGCCTTGCTTCCCTAAGAATTCCCGCACCTGTGATCCCCCCTCCAATAACAATAATATCCCAATCTAAATGATCACCTTTTTGCATTTCTGAAAGAAGTTCTTTGCGGTTAGTAAATCCAGTCATAATATTTTAATCATTTTCAGGTAATAATTTTCCTGGATTCATTTGTCCATGAGGATCAAATTGCTGACATAAGCTATTAATTGCAGCAATACCAAACTCTCCCTTTTCTGCTGTTAGGTAGTTTTTGTGATCGCTGCCAACACCATGCTGGTGACTAATGGTGCCGCCATGAGCAACAATCTGATCAGCGCCAGCTTTTTTTAATTTCATCCATCTATTCTTTCCTAACTCAAAGCTTTCACCTATGCGAAACAAATAGGTAGTGTAAATACTCGATCCCTGACCATATACATGAGATAAATGAGTATAAGCATGAACTTGCTCACCCTCATCATCCAAGGCCATTCGAATTGCTTCTTCTATATTTTCTGCAGCTTCAGAAACTTTTGACCAATCAACTGCCGTCTCCATGGTGTCAACTATATACCCCTCTGCACCAAGGGGGTCACGAAGATATGGAGCACGGAATCGACCGTGCACCCAGTTCTCTCCAAGACCAGACTGATCTACAAAACCACCTAGGGCAGCACAATGATCGATTGCAAGTTCATATACAGTTTCGCAATGACGAGCTGAGCCAGTTACTCCAAATGTCATCATCACTTTTCCTTCACCAATACCCTTTTCAGATAAAGATTTCTCCAATGCAATCACCCCACTGCTATCACTGCCGGCACCCATATATAATAGACTTGTTGTTTCAAGTGGGTTACTTAATCGAACCATAGACAATGCAACTCGCTGTTGAATCAATTCCCTTGCGGCATTAATACCAATTTGCCAAGAAGGAAAGAAGACTACTTGGAATTTTTCTTTCTCAGGCATAGGCGTTATCCGTACAGTAACTTCAGTAATAATACCAATACGGCCCTCAGAGCCAAGAATCATCTCACGAATATCAGGACCGGCTGAAGATGCTGGGATGGTAGGAATTGTCATGGTGCCATTAAAAGTTTCGATAATCCCTCCAGCAAACATGTTTTCAATGCGGCCATAATGAAGAGACTGTTGACCGCTTGATCGACTTGCCACCCATCCCCCTAAGGTAGATAGCTCCCAAGATTGTGGAAAGTGACCTAATGTGTAGCCATGTTTTTTCAGTGTTTCCTCTACAACAGGACCTGGAGTTCCGGCTCCAAAGGTAGCCAGTTGACTTTCAGTATCAATACTCAATAAGGAACTCATCTTTCCCATATCTATTGTTAGTATTGGTCTGTCGCTCTTCATAGGATTTATGTGACCAACAACTGATGTTCCGCCACCATAAGGAATAACAACTAAGTTATTCTCTTTACTATAAGCAAGAAGTTCTCTTACCTGTTCTGCAGATTCTGGAAATGCAACGCCATCAGGAAATGTATCAACATTGCCACTATGCATATCTAACCAATCTGGCAAACTCTGACCTCGCGCATGTCGAACTCGTGTTTCCGGATCGGTTTTAATTAAAGAATGGTCATCAAGACGAGATGCGGGTACTTTAGAAATTACCTCTTTTAAGGTTGCCTGATTAAGTGAAGTTCCTGGTCCTACCAAAGCCTCTAATAACGCTCGCAGTCCATCGCTAAGCTCCATAGTTAGCTCACTATTTTCATTTCCCCATCCATTCCACAAACGCATTGATTTCACCAAGTCATAATTTAAATTTAATAACGCATAGCGATCTAGTTTTAAACATAAGTATAGCCTTTTTCGTAATCAAAAAATCAATGATAAATTAGGGCTTATAAAGTAATTACTTAAATTATTTGCCTAATAATCCTTTTTCCTGAGCCCACTCATGAGTCATTTTCATACCCTCCTCAAATGAAATTTCAGGCCTCCATCCAAGGACACGTTCTGCTTTTTTAATTGAAAACCAACTCTTGGTTGAAAGCTGTTTTACTGTTGATGGAGAAGCTTCATTTAGATTGCCCAAAAGATCGGCTAATTTTGATGCTATGGCTGAGATTTTTAAAGCTAGCTTGGTCGAAACTACCACGGGTCTCTTTTTACCTAACCATCGGTAGTGAGGAGTGAAATAGTCTTTGGTAAACATATAACCCTCGCATGATAAATTAAAAATTTCGCCAGCTGCATCTGGATGTTTCGATGCCATTGCGATACCCCTAACTAAATCATCAATATATATGGGTCTAAAAAATCCCTCTCCTTTTTCGGGCAACATAAACTGATTTTTAGCAATTGCTTCTAAGGGAGCAATAATCCAAGGACGGCTACCTGGGCCATATGCATCTCCTGGCCGAATAATCACTACTTCAATATCATCATTAGCCTGCTCGCTTAAGACAACATGCTCAGAAGCTAGTTTTGTCAGCACATAGCTTCCACCATCGGCATGCACAGGATGAGTCTCATCTAACTCACCCTCTGCAGAATTTCCGTAAGCAACTATTGATGAAATTTGAACGAAACGTCTAACTTTATGCTCTTTTGCTGCTTGAATTAAGTTACGAGTTGCCAATACATTAACTTGCCACATATCGGAATCTTGCATTGCATTAGAGACCAAAGCAGCTGTGTGAATAATCACATCACATTCTTGTAATTGTTGGCTAATTGTATCTGGCTGAGATATATCACCCTCAACAATATCATCATCATTACCAATGAGATCAACGCCAACAGTATCTTGGCCATGATTTTGGTAATAACGCATTAATGACCCACCAATGAATCCATTAGCTCCAGTTATAAGTATTTTTTTGATAGCTTGTTCACTCATATGGAAACCTTAGCAAAATAATTCTTACTTTTCAGTCCATATTCTTGCGGTAGAAAGAACCAAAAATCCTTGTTACTAATGATTTTGAAAAAAGACGAGTGATGATGGTGGTGAACTTATTAGCAAGACCAGGAACTACAATATCTTTACCTGCAAAACATGCTTTTATACCAATCTCAGCAACATCTTTAGCCGACATCATCATGCTTGATGGAATTCGAAGAGTGGCGCCTTGCTCAGGATTGTTCATCATTTTTGTAGCTGTATAGCCAGGGCATAACGCTGTTACTTGAACCCCGCTATTTGCAGCAACCATTTCATTTGATAATGCTTGAGAAAACGACACAGCATATGCTTTTGATGCAGCGTAAACATTCTGATTTGGAATAGCCATCCATCCAGCTAATGAAGCAACATTAAGTATATGTCCACTACCCTGCAATGCCATCTGATTTGCAAAAAGATGAGTCAAGCTAGTGAGAGCCATGATATTGACTGAAATTATTGCTTCCTGCTTTTCAAGACTCAGTTTAGTAAAAAATCCATTTTGCAAAAGGCCTGCATTATTTACTAAGAAATCTACTTGTGATCCATTTGCTTCAACAGTTTGGAAAAGGTCTTGTGCTGCATTTTCCTTAGACAAATCTGCAACAATTACAGAGGAATTCACTTCAAATTCATTCCTTATCCTGTCAGCTAATTGATTAAGTTTATCTTCACCCCGTGCAACAAGAATAAGATCATATCCGAGGCTGGCTAAAATCTTTACAAATTCGGCTCCGATTCCCTCAGAAGCTCCTGTAACTAATGCAGTTTTATTCGACATAACATGTTCCTTAATTATTTTTTTTCAGCCAAATTGGTGATGACCAAGCTCTCTCTTGAATTGTAACTGGTATATCTGATCTAGGTTCCTCACCAGCTCTAATGGAGTCCCACGTTGACCATCTACAAACAGGATTTTCAATAATTCGAGCGTAATAAAATGCATCTTGATTACCCTTAAATTCTGGATCCTGCCATAAGACTTTCATTTCCTTATCTCCTGAATCTGCACTAATCGAGCAATCACTTAAATCAACCCAAGCTTTATTTTCTGGACAACGATGAGTCTCTTGATCAACAATCAATCCATCGGAACATGCAACATCAAAAACTTTTTCTTTATGCTTTCCATCTTCTAACCATCCTTTAATGATTTGAGCTCTTTGCAATGGCGCCCCAACAGTATCAGCAAGCGCCCATACTAAAAAAGTTGGATTTTTATTTTCTTTATTATTGAGGGTTCCGCCCATGGGAATGTTGTTTGCATATGCATCTTGAATAAGAGAAAGGTCATTTAGTGATGAATTTTCTAAATCATAACCCGCAAAGAATCTCACTTTTATTCTTGGACCGCTTGTTGCAAAAGTTTCTTTGCGTCTAAAAGCATCATAAATAGCTTCACGAGTGTTTTCTTCTGCCCAGACACCGGCAAGACCAGATGCAGAAAAATGTATCAGTCTCTCGCTTGCAGCAAGATAGTTTTTTCCATCAACCTCGGCGATTGTATTTGGTCTCAAAAATTTTAAAAAAGTTCCATAAAATCGATTAAACGGAATTGAGCCTCTTAACTCAGCAGTGCCATCTAAAAGACCTACTTTTGAGAAAAAGACTTCTTCGCTATCTGAAGGCCCTCCAACATGTGAGTCACTTGATCCTATTAAACCAAACTTGTATGGATTGGTAAGACCGCTTTCCTCCAAAAATAAACCCTTAAGATATGCATCTCTTACGTAACTACCCCTTAAATTAGAAATATTTTTCTCTTGGTCCACACCAGTTTTTACTTCGAAAGCTGCCCATTCATCATTTTTTGACAACAATGGATGAGTTTCCGAGGTTCCTTTAACTTGAGTAATTTCAACCAGTGGCTCATTTAATGAACGATTTTTAGAATAAGCCTCATCGATTGGACCTCCATTGTAGTTATCCAGTGAGAAAGCAACTCCACCTGAAATATTTGTATTGTGAGGAATGGCTAAGCTTTCAACTCCATCAGATCTTATAAGATTCATCCAATCCCATAATTTCTCTGGATTTGGGCTATCGGCTCTTGTAAAGATTTTTTGGGGGAGATTTCTTGTATCTTTAAATATAACGTTTCGATGTAAGTACTTGTTATAAAGGTCTAATCCAGGAGTATATTCATATGCAGCAAATGTAGTGAATTTTCCAGGAATATAAGCATTGTCTGCAGCTTCGATGGTTTGTTGCCATACTGATCTTTCGATTTTTTCTATTAGCGAGCCATCAATTGATCCATTTTCTAGACCCTCGGTAACTTTTCTATAAAAGGGTCTGAAAATATTTCCTCTTTTAATCAAGGAAATAATGCCGCTATCCACGGATTCATTCAGATTGTGTAAGGGTTTGGTAAATTCATATTTTGAGAACTCAGAAGTCGTATCTGCTGCAACTTTCATTAATCCCATAAAAATTCCATGATCAGTTACAGCATAGAAATCCAAAGGTCTGCTAAGTTGAATCAAATATCCGCTTGGATGGACTATTGCATTGCCTCGAGCATATTTGTAAGCATCTTTTGGAGTGTTAATAGTTCCAAAAGTGTAAGCGTCAAATGAATTTCCAGTGTGAACATGTAGATCACCAAAATAAGCATTTTTATTTGGATTAGGTAAAGGCCTAACGATATTGAGTTTTTCCACTGCGGGCTTAACTTCTTCAGGTTTAATTACATTTTTTGAGTTACTTGAATCAGAACATGCTGCTACTAGAAAAAAACACAGAATAAAATAAATTGCTTTGATTTTCATAATAGTTTTATGACAAACGCCTTGCAATCTCCTCTTTTAATAACCAAATTCTATCCTGACCCCAGACATAAAATGGATCAGTGCCATCTTCATTGGTAATTTTAAAACTTGGAACACCCCAACAATTTCCTGAGTACATATCCTTAACATTATCATTGAGTATTTTTTTCCAGTGTTTTGTATTTAGATCTTTGCTTATCATTGTCCAATCAAGACCTAAATCAATAACCAGTTCTTCTAAAAAATTATCGTCGCCAATATTAATTCCATCTTGAAAGGAAGCTTTTAGCAAAGCCTCAATATATTCAAAGCCCTTTCCAGCCTCATCAATTGCTGGAAATAATGAATATGACTTTCTTGCTGGTTTTCCAATTGGAGAATGAATGGTTTTCATCTCATGTGCATATTTTCTTCCCTCTCTTGCAGCATCAGAGAGAATATATTTTGCTTTATTGGTTGGTATATTCATCATCCTCATAAGCATAGGTAAAACTGGTTTCATATGTAAATTAATAGGATAGTCGTCTCGAATCTCTCTTATTCTTTTTGTACTAACAAAGGTATAAGGACTATTTAACGAGGGATAGTAATAAAGGTTAACTTTTTTTTCAGAAAGTAGTGTTTTGGGAGCTTTTAGTTTTAAGGTGAAGATTTCATTTTTTTCAGATTTTTTTCTTGCACCAAGCTCAGTCAGTCTTTCTTCTAAATATGGAAGTCGATCTAAGCCCCAATAAAGTTCTTTTTCATAATAAAAAGCTGAACCAAAATAATAACCTTTTCCATTTCTAATTTCGTTGCCATTGTTTAACTTTTCCTTAATTTGGCCTGATGTCGCAAAGTAGGTGGAAGAAATAGCATCAAGTTTTTCAGAATCTCCACTCCACAGAGCAAAACTTACTTGGGTAGCTATATCCACAAAATTTTGTTCGTCAACTGCTGACAAAATAGAGTTAGCTATAATGACGAGCTCTCTAGCTGGATAGGATTTTGCTGGAAATTCAATGTCATAAAATGGGGCAATTCGTTGGACATCTTGAAGACAGTAATAATTGTATAAAGTCGGTTCATGCAGTGCCTCCAAACTTTCTTCACCAACCAATACTGGCTTCAACTCAATATCAAATGATGCTTGAAGCTTATTAATCGATTGAATCGTTAGATGCGAATAAGGATCATCAACTTTATGAAAATATAAAACTTCATGAGGCCTTTGGTCCTTTTGTCTCGAAGCTTCTACTTTTGCTCTAGTATCTTTAAAAATTTCATAACTGGAAAATGTATTCATTATTTTATTTCGTAAGTTTGCACCTAACGTTCGCCTTGCCATAAAATTTCTGAAATATTTAATCATTTTAAGATTTTTCTCTAAATTTTTTAAAACCTAGTATAAGCATTCTTGCATTTTTAGTCCTACAATTGACATAATAATTGGGCTTCATAAATATAAATGGTGGGAAAAATGAAACTTAGCAAATCTTCTATTGGATTAATTATTATCTCCTTTGTGTTTTATCTATATGCAACTGACTCCTTCAGTATATTCCAGAGAGATTCGGCTTTAGAGATAGTTGATTTCTCAATCGAAAATTCTCCAGTCAATGTTGATATTCCATCCAACCCTTACAGAAATCCGTACTATGGTGATTTGCATGTTCATACAAAATATTCATTTGATGCTTATATTTTTGGAGTAACTGCAACTCCATATGATGCATACAGATTTGCCACTGGTGAGGCAGTAAAACATCCATTGGGTTTTGATATGCAATTGAAAGAGCCATTGGATTTTTATGCAGTGACTGATCATGGTTTTTATATGGGGATGATAGAAAACTATGCTGATACTTCATCAAAGATGTCTAAGAATGAGTGGACAAAACCTATTCACAATATAAATAGACCTGAGAATGTAACTGTTGCTTCAACTGGAGAGCGAGCTGATTTATTTAGTTCTGTGTTAAGTCGAGA
>CEVU01048589.1_pt1 | contig 13139 bp, 10 predicted proteins | sample 427081 | NCBI WGS metagenome assembly CEVU01 (sample SAMEA2623868, study PRJEB7988) | marine metagenome | biome: marine biome (ENVO:00000447); feature: deep chlorophyll maximum layer (ENVO:xxxxxxxx); material: "saline water (ENVO:00002010), including plankton (ENVO:xxxxxxxx)" | depth 80 m | reverse complement strand
TTCTATTATTATAAACCCCTGAATTATTATGATTCAGGGGTTTTTTTTATTTATCAAACTTGATTTAGAGTATTTTTGTAAAATCCTTCCCATTCTTACTATATAAAATAAATTTTATGAGAACAATTCTTCAAAAATGGATCAATCTGATTTTAAATCATCCCAAATGGGTAATTGTATTTACTGTATTTATTACTGTATTGATGACTTCATTTGCTACTCGATTGAAAATGAATTTTTCGATTGAAGAACTTTTTGCTCTTAATGATCCAAACGTGGAGAAGTATTTTGATTTTCTTGAAGAATTTGATCGAGAAGATAATCTAATTCTATTAATGTATGAATGTGATGACCCTTTTTCTTATGATAATCTCATACGAAACAAATTATTAATTGAAAAATTTGAAACTATTAAAGGTATTAAAAAAGTAACCGGTCTATCAAATTTAGAAATATTTACAGATGGTGAAGATGAGCTATTACGATCTGTCTATCCCTATATCCCTCAGTCAAAAGATTCATTGTTAGTAGCAAAACAACGTATTTCTTTATCAGAGTTTGTTCAAGAAACTCTGATTTCAAGAGATGAAAAATTAGCTTCAATTGCAATAGAGTTAGATGAATCATTTAATAATCATGATATGAGAGAAAAAATCATTGAAGATATTGATTATTTTCAAAATTCAGTGAATTGGACATGGCATCAATCAGGTATACCGGTTCTTAGAACTCGATACGTTCAATTAATGGTTTCCGATACAATTCGATTCTTAATTCCTGTTGCAATAATGATTGTGGTTTTATTTACAGTAGTATTTCGTTCATGGTTAGCCTTACTTGTCCCAATGTCGATAATTATCATGATTGTTATTTGGACTGTTGGATTAATGGTTATGTTAAATATTGATTTCAATATTATGACATATATTATTCCCACATTGTTATTTATAATTGGTATTGGTGATTCTATCCATTTTCTAGTTAAGTATTTTGGTACTTTATCTGAAGTGAAGAATAAAAAAAAGGCTTTATCTCAAACACTAGAAAAAATTGGGACAGCAATATTTCTTACTTCCCTTACTACTAGTATAGGTTTTGCTTCTTTAATTAGATCAAACATAGATATTGTTAGACAATTTGGTATAATGACAGCAGCTGGTGTTATGTTTGCGTTTATATTAACAGTAACATATTTACCAGCCATGATAATGCTGTTTAAACAGACACCAATAACAAAATTAAAATCATATTCATTAGGATTTAGAATAAATATATTAAAGGGATTTATAAAAGCGGTTAGACTCTATCCTAAACCCATAATTATTTTTACTATTTTCTTTGCTCTTTTTTCAGTTTTTGGTGCATCTAAAATAAATAGTCACAATTCATTAATGGATGATTTAAAACCTGGAACAAAATTATATGATGATATAATGATAGCTGAAAAAAGAATGGGAGCAATTCTACCTTTGGAAATAATTGTCGGAATAAAAAATTCTAATCTAGTTGAAATAGATGATGTTAGAGACCCACTATTTTTACAAAACTTGGATATATTTCAACAATATATATCGGGTATAGATGATATAGGGAAAATGATATCCATGGTGGATCATATTAAAGAATTTAATCGTGCAATGAATAATGGTAATAATGAATATTATACTATACCATCTTCAAAGTCAGCAATTTCACAAACAATTTTGATATATGGGGATCAATTTAGTTCATTAATCAATTTTGATTATTCAAAAGCTAGAATAACTGGAAGGGTAAAAGATATTGATTCTAGAAGGGCCGCTGAGATCAAAAGAGACATATACAACTTTGTAGATAACAATATGCCAGATTATATAACTGTTGATATAACAGGAACTACTTTTTTGGCCTTAGCAACTAACGATTATCTAGTAAGCGACTTAACTACAAGTTTTATTGCAGCTTTTATACTAATTACGTTAGTTATGATAATATTGTTTAAATCTGTATCGATAACATTAATATCAATTATCCCCAATACAATCCCAATGCTTGCAATGGCTGCAATAATGGGATATTTTGATATTATACTTCGACCACCAACAGCGATGACATTCGCTGTGGCTTTTGGAATAGCAGTTGATGATACAATTCATTATTTAACTAGATATAGGATGGAGTTACCAGCGCATAAATGGAATTATAGAATGGCCAATGATAAAACTATAATGACGACAGGGCTTGCCATGATTACAACTACAGGAATATTAGTAGCTGGTTTCCTGATATTAGTTTTTTCTAATTTTACTCCAACAGCTGATTTTGGATTGCTAGCAGCCTTAACTATACTTGTTGCATTAATATGTGATTTAACATTTTTACCTGCATTGCTTGGCTTGGTGAAGCCAAAGATTTATAAAAATGAATAAATATTATTCCATATTATTTTTGTTACTCCTATATATAATCACATTTTTAGAAGCAAAGGATGCTATCTATTTTCAACAAGAGGTTAGATATGAAATAGATGTTAGGTTAAATGATAATATTCATACATTATCTGGATTTGAAAAAATTGAATATATAAATAATTCACCTGACACCTTAAGTTTTATCTGGTTTCATATTTGGCCAAACGCATATAAAAATGATTCTACAGCCTATGCAAAGCAAGCGGGACCAAATTCTAGATTTGCTAAATCAGATTCATTGAGTAGAGGTTTTATTGATAGCTTGAATTTTTCAATCAATAGCAAGAAAGCAGATTGGTCTTATCATCCCAAATGGATTGATGTTATAAAGTTGAATTTAAATGAGCTTCTTATTCCGGGTGAATCAATTAAAATTGAGACACCTTTTTTTGTTAAGTTACCCAAAGTTTTCTCGAGACTAGGTCATACAGGAAAACATTATGAAATTACCCAGTGGTTCCCTAAACCTGCTGTTTATGATAATAAAGGATGGCACCCAATGCCATACTTAAATCAAGGTGAATTCTATTCGGAGTTTGGAACATTTGATGTCAAAATAACGCTTCCTAAAGATTACAGGGTAATGGCTACAGGAGACTTAATCGATGGCGAAGAAGAATATGCTTGGTTGAATACGCTTACAAGTATTACAGATTCACTTAATAAATTGCCAAAAAAAGAATTAAAAAAATGGATCAAAGGTAAAAAAAGTACTAAAAATTTCTCAAGCTTAGATTCAACTGAAAGCGAGTATAAAACCTTAAACTTCAAACAAGAAAATGTTCATGACTTTGCATGGTTTGCTGATAAAAAATGGTTGGTTCAAAAGGGAGAGTTGACGCTACCTAACTCTACTAGAAAAGTAAATTTATGGTCTTTTTATTTACCTAAGAATGCAGAGATGTGGAGAAGCTCTATTGAATATTTACATGATGCTGGATATTGGTATAGTCGTTACTATAGTGATTACCCATATAATCATATCACCGCTGTAGATGGAGATCTTTCTGCAGGTGGAGGAATGGAATATCCAAATATTACTGTTATAGCTTCAATGCCAAGTAAGCACCTCCTGGAAATGGTTATAATGCATGAGGTAGGTCATAATTGGTTTTATGGAATTATTGGAAGTAATGAACGATATCATACTTGGATGGATGAAGGCCTAAATGAATATTCATGTATTAGATATTGGCAAGATAAATACAAAGATAATAATGAAAGATTTATTCTATCACCATTTATTCAAAATAAGCTGGGTATTGCAAAAAATTTAAAGTTCAGCTGGTTAGAATATTTTCAATATTCTGCAAATGCTAAAAGTGTAGATGTACAGCCATTAAATCTTCACGCAGATGAATTTAAACGAAATAATTATGGGCAAAATTATTCTAAAACGGCAGTGTTTACCCGTTTTTTACACCACTATTTAGGTGAAGAAAAAATGGATACAATTATGCAGGCCTACTATAAAATATGGAAATTTAAACATCCTTATCCAGAAGACTTCCAAAATATTGTTGAAAATCATACTAATAAGGATCTCAGTTGGTATTTCAATGGTGTCCTTAATACAACAGATTTTGTTGATTATTCGATAAATCAAAATAAAAATAAATTTACAATTGCAAACCATGGTAAACTGAAAACTCCTGTTGAAGTAGCCTTCTATGGTGATAATCATAAAATTATAGAAAAAAGATGGCTTGAAAATATTAATTCAATAATTACTATTTTAGGACCAGAAGATACATGGTATGCAATCATTGATCCTGATGAAAATATGCCTGATGTAAAGCGAGAAAATAACTCAACTCGTAAAAAAGTTCATTTTAATTGGATATGGAATCAGCCAAATTACTTTGATTATGAAGTAAATATCGCACCTTGGATATTTAGTTATAATTATTATAATGGTTGGACACCCGGAACATTATTATATAATGGAGGTATACCTGGCTTCACAACAACTACATCTCTTCGTCCTATGTGGGATTTTAATAACGATCAATTGGTATTTAAGATATTTCATAGAAAAAATTTCGAATCAAACAATCTCTTTAAAAAATCATCTTTAAGTTTATCTGGAATGGACTATCAAGGGAGCACTGGTGGATCTATAAAATTCAATGGTAATAACGATAGGCAGAAATCTAAAAAATCTATTTTTATGGGTATAGATTATTCAATAATTGAATCAGGGTCAATCGATACATTAATATATTCATTGGGGTCAATAACAACTTTTTCATATAATTATCAAATAAAAAGAGAATTAGATGGTGTTATAAATAAATATTCCTTTAATACAGGGGTTATTAGTGCTAGCGGTTTTGCAAAAGTATGGACAAATACTGTAATTAATTTTCAATTCACAAAGAAGTTTGCCACAAATATTAGGTTTTGGATAGGTAACTTTTTAAAGAATACTAGCCTACCAAAGCAGTTTCGAACATATCTAAGTGGAGGAGTAGACCCGAATTTTACATCTTATGTTTATGATCGAACTGGAAGATCAAATGGAGCAATTATGAAAAATCAATATATTAATGAAGGACCAGGGTTGAGAGGATTTTTAATGAACAATAATGGCCATGCTGCATCAACTACTAATAGTGTTTGGGGAATAAATATAACACCAAGCTTCCCCCTTTTTCTTGATTTAGCTGGAGGAAAAGATTTTAATGATACATTTGTATCATCTGGCATAATTATAGGTCCTTTTATTTTGCCGTTTTATCAGAGCTGGGAGAAAGAGAATAAATCGCCAGATAATATAGGTTGGATATTTGATAGGTTACGATTTAGTCTAGATATAAACTTACCTAATAGCTTTATCTTTTAGAATATTAAAAAAACAAGCTTCATTTTTATTAAATAAAACTTTTCTTTAAATTCGACTTACACTATTTATAGTATTTTAATTTTTTTATCAAATCTGGGGGAAATCTATTATATGAAATGGGATAAAAATACCTTTATGGATGATATGCGTACAAAATGCAATCGTGAAATAGCAAAGATTGGAAATAGCATCTGTGAGTTTTCAGAAAAACATGCGGCAGAAGTTTCTTGGGGAAGAGGAAATGATCATGGTACATTGACTTATAGGTGCGATTCTGATTTCGGATTATTACCATTATTTCACATGACTAGTGAAGGTCAATTAAATCTTCAAATAAACTTTCTTAGAAGTAAAAATGTTACTCCACAAGTTTTGAGAGACGTAACAGTAAAACTTGAATCTATTTTTCTTGTTGAATTTGATGAAGAAATGTATCCTACGGATATTTTTGAGCCAATGAATGAACTATTTCATACTTCAAATCAAGTTGAAAAATTTCTTAAGACCATTGAAGGTGCTACATATCGTTTAAAGCAGTAAGATTTGTCATAGTATTTTATGTAATCAACCCTGCATAATTAGCAGGGTTTTTTTTTGTTAACAGAAAAGGATAATACGTTGGGATTTTCTCTTTTATTAATTTCAATTATAATAATTTTCTTTATTATTGTAGCGGTTTTAGTTGGCGTACAAAAAATAAAGGATGACCCATATAAAGATTTATCATTAGATGAATGGAATTGTCCCGAATGTGGTTTTTTAGTACAGGTTGGTGAGATATGTATTTATTGTGGTTACGATAAGAACACAAATGAATAATAATCAAAACACCGTAAGTGTAATTATACCTGTTTTTAATAGAAAAAAACTAATTGATCGTTCTATACGATCTGTGATAAGTCAAACATATCCAATAAATGAAATTATTGTAATTGATGATGGTTCAAACGATGGAACATACGATCTAATTAAGAGCAATTTTCCTCAAGTTACGTTGAAATACCAAAGTAATAAGGGTGTAAGTAATGCAAGAAATGTTGGAATTAAGTTAGCCAAGAGTAAATGGATAGCCTTTTTAGATTCTGATGATGAATGGTTACCTAGAAAAGTAGAAGAACAAATAAATTTATTAAATGAAAAAGTTTCATTTAAAATATGTCATACGGATGAAGTTTGGATTCGTAATCAAGTACGAGTCAACCCAATGAAAAAACATAGAAAATATGGTGGTGATATTTATAATAAATGTTTACCATTATGTGTTATTTCTCCATCATCAATTATCATTCATAAAGAAATATTTGATGATGTAGGCTTCTTTGATGAAGAGCTACCTGTATGCGAAGATTATGATATGTGGTTGAGGATTTGTTCAAAATATAGCGTTCTATTTTTGGATCAAAAATTAATTAATAAATATGGTGGCCATAATGATCAATTGTCAAAGAAATATTGGGGTATGGACAAATATCGATTAATAGCGCTAGAAAAAATGATTGATAATCCTTACTTAAAGAGTAAAGATCGAACCGCCACAATCAACATGGCTATTGATAAAGCAAAAATATTACAAAATGGGTATATAAAACATAATCACAAAAAAGAAGCGCAAGAAATTTCAGAAAGATTAAGAAAATTAAGATCTCTAAATGAATTATATATCTAAAGCTATAATTAATTTGTATCCCATGATGATTGTAATATTTATTACGATGGGTTCTTTATTGTTTAGTCAATTCTTACCACACAATTTATCTGATGAAGAGAGAAGCAGGTTAGATGAAATTGGAATAAATCGCACAATTACGGATCCTCCAGATAGCATTGTATATGCTCCAGCAGAATTTGATAGTGTGGCAGGAATTATTTTTGCATGGGAAGCCTATTCAACTTTACTTACAGCTTTAATTAAAGAAGTTGCTGAAGAAGATACTGCTTGGGTTGTTGTTGATAATTCAACGGAACAGAATTCAGTATATAATACTCTTAATAATTCTAATGTAAATATGGATCGTGTGGTTTTTGAAGTATCACCCACCAACTCCGTTTGGATGAGGGATTATGGTCCATGGTGGATTTATGAGCCTGGAAATAGAAGAGCAATAATTGACTTGACATACAATAGACCTCGACCTCAAGATGACGCTTTTCCTGAATTATTTTCAGAAAGTATTGGGGTTAATTATTATGGTTTAGGCTTAGTTGAGGCTGGTGGGAATATGTTATTAGATGGGAAAGGTGCAGTCATACTTTCAGATGTAATCTTTGATGCTTCCCAGGGTTTTGACCCTAATCTTAACCTAGACCAGCTTAACCAGTATTTTTCAGATTATTATGGAGTTCACAAAGTGATTATTACCCCGCATTTAATTAATGATGGTACTGGGCATATCGATATGTTTGTAAAAATAATCAATGATACAACAATTATTGTTGGCGAGTATGAAAATCAATCTGCTGGATATCCAGGTAATTATGATATTTGTAATCAAGTTGCAAATCAGCTAGCAAATGAAACGAATGGAGATGGAAGACCATTTAATATTATTCGAATGCCAATGCCTCCATATAGTAATGGTATAACTTATACATATGTTAATTCTCTATTAGTAAATAATAAAGTATTGGTACCTATTTATGGATTTTCAGATTCTTTTGCAAATGATACGGATGTATTATCTCAATATGAAGAAATTATCCCCGGTGCACAAGCAATAGGTTTTGACTGTAATCAAATAATTCCTGCAAATGGCGCAATACATTGTATTACAATGAAAGTCCCAGCCATGAGAGAGATACTTTCCTGTGGTAACAACATTGGAGATGTAAATATTGATCAGAAAATTAATATTTATGATATATTAATTATGGTAGATATTGTAATTGATATTATGGAACCTGAATTTTGTTTTGAAGAGTTGGGGGATTTGAATTTGGATAATCAAATAACTCTTATTGATGTTATTGAATTAGTGTATTTAGTGATGGATTTATAAAAAATGATTGAAACAATTATATATGAACCAATGACCACAATAACTGATTTAATGATTGCTATCATTGCATTTTATTATTCCAAAGAACTTTATAGTATTTACATAAATCAGTTACTTAATGTACAATACCATTGGATATGGACATTTCGCATGCTTGCTTTAGGGGCATTACTCGGTGCATTGAGCCATGGGATTGGCCCATATCTTTCCGTTCCTATTGCCAATACAATTTGGAAATTCACAACATATTCAATTGGTATCATGACCTATTTTATGTTCTTAAGTTTGTTGCATCATTTATTTGAATATCAATTTGTCCTACAATTAAGATGGCTAATATTATTTTTATTAATCATTTATTTATTTATTGTAACAAAGAATGATGATTTTGTTAATGTCGTTTTATTCTATGTTCCTCTTATGGCTATTGTTTTGATAGGATTATTATATTCATATTTTGTTTTTCAATCTGATGGAGTAAATATGATAATTATAGGAATTATTATTTCTTTTATAGGGGCGGGTGTCCAACAAAGTGGAATTGAGTTGCATAAACATATGAATCATAATGATATATCTCATTTTATTCAAATGCTAGCTATGTGGTTTTTTTATCAAGGTAGCCTAGTATTTAAGGATAGTGTGGTATGATTCAAATTTTCAGTTTTATTATCAATGTTTTGACGCTAGCATAATGAAGAAGTAAATTCGCCAGCAATTTTAGGATATCTATGAAAATTAAAGTAAATAAAATAAATGCATATTCAAGAGAATTAACCATTAATCTTTCTTGGGATGAATGTCGAGACGATTTTCAGCTAACTGTTAAAAAATTTAGTAAAAAGGTTAAATTACCAGGTTTTCGACCAGGTAAAATACCGCTTAAGGTATTGATGAATAAATTTATGCCCAATATTGAAGCAGAATTTATTGAGGAGGGTGTAAATAAATTTTATGTAGAGGCTTTAAAAGAAGAAAACCTCATTCCTGTTAATAAAGCAAATATTGAAGATGTACATTTTCATTATGAAGAGCCTTTCAATTTTAAAGCAACTTTTCAAATTGAACCTGAGATTGTTTTGCCAAGAATGAAAAAGAATTGTTTAAAAGTTCAGAGAACTGAGTATATATCTGATGATGTAGATATTGATAATGTGATTGATGAAATGCGTAGATCTCGTGCTGAAGTTAAAACTGTTGAAGATGGTGCAAAAGAAGGCCATTATCTAATTGTTGATTTTCAAAAATTAGATAATTCAGGTTTGCCAATTATTGGTGAGAAACTAGAGAAAAGATTTTTACAGATTGGTTCAGATCCATTTAGTGGGGATAATATGAATAAACTAATTGGACTGAAGCCAGGTGATAAAGCTCAATTGGATTTACCTGATATAAATGATAATTCTATGACTAAATATGAACTTTCTATAATTAATGTTGAAGAACAAATAATTCCTGAGGTAAATAAGGAGTTTATCAAATCAGTTGAACCGGAGGCTGAAGATGAAACAAGTTTTAGAGGCATTATTAAGACTAAAGTTGATGATAGTTATACACAACGAGCCAAGGAAGCATTTGAACGCATATTAGCTGATAGTATGATTGACTATGTTAAGCCTGAGTTTGCACCTGCAATGGTAGAATCATATTTGGATCATCTTATTGAAGAAGCAAAAGAACAGCAGCAGTCAAAAGATCTTGATGAAGATAAAATTAGAGATTCATATAAAGCTGTTGCTGAAAGAAATATGAAATGGTATCTTATTCGAAAAGCAATCGTCTCAAATCATAAGGATATCTCAGTATCGAAAGATGATGTAGAACAAGAAATTCAAAAACTATTAGAACGATCACCTGAGCATTCGCAAGAAATAAAAAAATATTATAAAAAACCAAGTAATCGTCAACGAATTGAAGATGACCTAATAGAAAAAAAGGTGTTGAACTATTTAGAAGATTTTGCAAAGATTAACGATGTAAAAGTTCATACTAAAGTGCTTCGTGAAGAAGCAGAAAAAGAAGGGAATAAATAATGACAAAAAGTGAAATTGCCCAGTTAGTTCCAATGGTTGTAGAGCAATCTGGGAGGACCGAACGCGCATATGATATTTATTCGAGACTATTAAAAGAAAGAATTATATTTTTAGGTACGCCAATTGATGATACTGTTGCATCGTTAATTATTGCTCAATTATTATTTCTTGAAGCAGAAAATTCTGATAAAGATATATTCCTTTATATTAATTCACCAGGAGGATATGTTTCATCTGGGTTAGGAATTTTTGATACTATGAATTATATAAAACCAAATGTAGCAACTATATGCATGGGTGCTGCTTCTAGTATGGCTGCAGTTTTACTTGCTGGAGGTACGCCAGGTAAAAGATCTGCTTTGCCTAACTCAAGAGTAATGATACATCAACCGCTTGGTGGAGCAGAAGGGCAGGCATCTGATATTAAAATACAAGCTGATGAAATACTAAGACTTCGACAAAAATTGAATTCAATTTTAGCAAAGAGCACAAAGCAAACAATTAAAAAAATAGAAAAAGATACAGATAGAAACTTTTTTATGAGCGCTGATCAAGCAAAAAAATATGGTATTATAGATACAATTTTGACAGCAAGAAAAAAATGACAAATAAATCTCCTAAACAAAATCCTAAAAATAAAAGCCACAGGGCACTTCCAAGGCCTTCGGAAATAAAAAGTTATCTTGATCAACATGTTGTAGGTCAGGATAGAGCAAAAAAAACAATGGCTGTTGCAGTTCATAACCATTATAAGCGGATCATCTTCCAAGATTTAGATGATGGTGTAAAACTTGAAAAAAGTAATATTTTAATGCTTGGTCCAACAGGAACAGGAAAAACATTAATTGCACAAACTCTCGCTAATTTTCTTTCTGTCCCATTTGCAATTGCAGATGCAACTGCACTTACTGAAGCCGGATATGTTGGTGAAGATGTTGAAAATGTCTTGGTTCGGTTATTGCAAGTAGCGAACTATGATGTAGCTGCAGCTGAACAAGGAATAGTATATATAGATGAGATTGACAAAGTTGGTAAACGAGCATCTAGTGCGAGTATAACACGCGATGTTTCTGGTGAAGGGGTTCAACAAGCTCTTTTAAAGATCTTGGAAGGAACGATCAGTAATGTTCCACCAAAGGGAGGTAGAAAACATCCAGAACAAAGCCTAATTCCTGTTGATACTCAAAATATTTTATTCATTTGTGGTGGATCCTTTGATGGTTTATTAGATATTATCTTAAGAAGAGAAGGAAAATCTGAGATAGGGTTTACAAAAAAGAATAATAATGACATTAGTAATTCAAAGAATACTTTAAACTTTTTGAAATCAGAGGATTTAATTGAATATGGATTCATTCCAGAGCTTATTGGAAGACTACCTATTATTACCAGTTTAAATAAGTTAGATGAAAAAGCATTATATAAAGTTCTTATTGAACCAAAGAATGCCTTAATTAAACAATACAAAAAGCTTTTTAGGATGGAAGGAATTAAACTAGAGTTCAGAAAAGATGCATTAGATGAAATTATATCACGATCTATGGAACGTAATGCCGGCGCTAGGGCCCTACGCGCGGTTATGGAAGAAGCAATGATGGATATTATGTATCAAATACCGGAGATGGATTCTATTGATAAGATTACCATAACCAAAAAAGTGATAACAGATGGTTCAAATCCTTTATATCATGTTAGAAGAAAATCTGCTTAAACAATATTAATTAATATCAAATATATACTTATGAAATTTAAAACTTACTTTTTACTCCCTTTAATAATTATTTCAGTATTAGATGCTCAATCCGATAGGGTTTCTGGTAAAATTAGAGGTAAGGCTATTGATGGGATGACTAAAGATCCTCTAGCTGGAGCTAATATTCTTTTATTGCCTGTCGAAAGTGGCAGAGGCACTATGACTAATGAAAATGGAGAATTTGTTATCCCTAATATAATGAGTGGTTTTTATAGTATTAAAGTCTCCTATATGGGATATGCTTCAACCATAATTCAAAATATTGAAGTTTCACCTGGTGCTACAACAGAAATTTTATGTTCAATGAGTGTAGAAGCAATTGAAGGTCAAGAGGTGAATGTGGTTGCTGAGAGCATGGAGAATACAGTAGATATAAAATCTGTAGTTACTCAAGTGAAATATTCAGGGGATCAATTATATAAAATGCCTGTATCAAACTTTACGGATGTAATTGCAAATGCAGGTGGTGTTGTGAAGACTGAAGCAGGTAGATCTCGAGGAATTCATATGAGAGGAGGACGTAGTGGTGAAGTTGCTTTTTATGTTGATGGCATCTTAACGAATGACCCTGTTGATCGTTCGCAGGGAGTACAAATTGATAAAGAATCAATTGATGTTCTTACGATATCAAAAGGTGGGTTTTCAGCGGAGTTTGGTGAAGCTATGTCGGGTATTGTAACTGTGGTAACAAAGTCAGGATCGAAGCAGAACTATTCAGGTAATCTAATTTTTGAAACAGATCAAGTTTCAAATAATAATTCGATTTATAATAATAACTATGGAAAGTATAATCTTCAATTTGGCGGTCCATTCCCAGGATTAAAGAAATATTTATCTTTTTATTTATCTGGATCATATGCTGGGAGCGATATTGTTAGTCCTAGATCCATAAAGCTACCTCATAGTTCATATACCCATCCGATGGGTACTTTTAAAATGACATTTACGCCACCAACTTCAGGTTTTAATGCAATTCTTTCCGCTTCTTTTGAAGATAAAGCTACTGAAAGTTATAGTCATAGTATTAGCAAAGGAGACTGGTTAAGAGATTATTATAAAACA
>CEVU01085501.1_pt1 | contig 13165 bp, 9 predicted proteins | sample 427081 | NCBI WGS metagenome assembly CEVU01 (sample SAMEA2623868, study PRJEB7988) | marine metagenome | biome: marine biome (ENVO:00000447); feature: deep chlorophyll maximum layer (ENVO:xxxxxxxx); material: "saline water (ENVO:00002010), including plankton (ENVO:xxxxxxxx)" | depth 80 m | reverse complement strand
TCTGATGCCAACATTGATCAGCGACGCAGAACTGCCAACTTTGGCTTCAGACACATCGCTTTCTGAATCGGAGCGACGCAACCGGCTTCAACGACTAAGCCAGGATCATTGGATCGCCAAAGGCGACCTAGGTTATGTGATTGCTAGTCATGATGATTGCGCCGCAATGCTTCGGGATCGGCGTTGGTTCAGTGCGATAGCCCTGATTGCGCAGACCCAGAACTACGAAAGCCCAGAATGGTCAAAACGAGGTAATCGCAAAAGTATTCTCTCAACCGAGGGTGATGACCATCAACGAATTAGACGAATCGTAAGTCCCGCTTTTACTCCTAAGTCAGCAGATCGGCTACGACCGTTTATGAGAGACGTTGTGAACGAGTTACTCGATCCGATATGCGAAGTAGGTCATTCGGAGTTTGTTGCCGATGTTTGTGAACCGTACCCAATCCCAATCATTTGTGAACTACTCGGCGCTCCGCGCGAAGACTGGGAGCTATTCAGTCGCTTAGCCGTTGATATCTTCAAGGTTTTTAACGGCAACTTGGCTGAAGATGCGCCAGCCATCATCGCTGCAAGCGAAGAGATGGATGCCTATATGACAGATCTAATCGCTGAACGAAGGTCTCAACCCCGCGACGACCTTCTCAGTGATCTCATAAGTGCTGAGGAAGAGGGTGATCGGCTTTCGACTGACGAACTTCTATCAATGGCAAACGCAATTTTGTTAGCCGGTACAGACACAACACGAAACCAATTGGGTTGCGCCGTGGCATTATTTGCCCAACACCCAGAGCAATTTAATCTTCTCTGCGAGAATAAGGACCTAGCTCCACAAGCAGCGGAAGAAGTCATGCGTTATCTCGGTGCGGTACGCGGCACCGCTCGCTATGCGAGCGAAGAGATCACCTATAAGGATTTTATTTTCCCTCAAGGGACTCTCATTTTCCCGAATTTTGTTGCAGCCAACCACGATGTAAATAAATTCAGCGAACCGTTGGACTTCGACATTAGGCGTGAAGCCGGCTCTCCTCATCTCACCTTTGGAAGCGGTATTCATTACTGCCTTGGGGCTTTTTTAGCTCGCGCTGAACTACAGGAAGCGTTCAGTGTCATCAGTGAACGACTGCCCAATCTGCGGCTAGATGGTCAGATCTTATGGAAGCCCCTAGAAAACGGGATTTGGGGACCCGCAAGCCTTCCAATCGCATTCGATAGAGGATGCTGACGGCAACCATTTCAGAATCCAAATGACCGGACCGTTGAATGTGAGTGACATCCACCACCACAACAGCCACTGCATTCGGCACTAAAGCCCGAATCCGTTTCGGAAGATATTTTCGCTGCTGTTCCCACTAAGGCAAACACCAACAGTTGTTGCATAGCCTCTTAGCGAACAGTTGGACAACCTGTTGTTTCACCGGATTCGGGCACCTAAAAACATTTATGACAGTCATATGAGTACACAGGCGCGGGGACAATCGTAGGGTGATGAGAAGAACAGCACCCACCTGGTGTCGCATTTAACGGGGGCGATTTGGTGACACGAAGAATCGACCCTGCCCCCAGTTCAGGTCTCTCCACTCGATCCACCAGCCACTCAACAATATTCGCAGTTGAGCCAACCAATGAGATGCGCTGGGGAAGGGTTATTCTCGTCACTTTGGCAGGTGTGGTGTCACACACTTTTGGCAGAAGCACCATGCCACTCTTACTCCCAGCTATTGCTGAAGACTTAGAGTTAAGCGCTACGACTGCCGGAGCTACCGGGTCAGTCAACATGGCGGCATACCTGTGCGGTGTTATCGCCGTGACTTACCTCGCAAATCGCATAGCTCCCGCAGTTCTGTTGAAGTGTGGATTATGCATTGTTTTGGCTGGTTTGTTATGCCTCGGCACCGCTCCCACAACTACCCAAGTGATGGTTGGGACAGCCTTGGCAGGCCTCGGAGGGGCCGGAGTTTGGTTGACAATGCCGGTCATAGCAACATCTAACGTCCCGGTGGCCAAGCGTGGCACCGTAATGGGGTCCCTGACTGCAACTATGGCAGTCGGTTCAATAGTTATTCCCTTTGCAACTTCAGCCGTTCGCGACCTAGTAGACGATGTGGGAGCTTGGCGCGAGGTGTGGCTACTAGAACTTGTCGCAGCGGGTGTAATTCTCGCGGTTCTTTGTATTGCCCTGCGTAAAGACATTTCACCCCCGCTGCCTCGGGGCGCCGGGATTCGAGCGATTACTCGTCTAAAAGCTTGGAAGACTGCTGTGTTCTTTTATATGGCATTCGCTTTTGTAGGAGCATCATGGTTCCAATTCTTTGGCCTATCGCTAGAAAGCGACCACAACATGTCCCGGGAATTCACCACTAATTTATGGGCGCTAATGGGAATTGGCGGGGTCGCTGGGGCTGTCATCTTTGGTCGTTTGAGTGACCGACTCGGGCGGCCTAGAACCATGTGTCTAGTGACAGCTATAGGAGCCGTTACTTGCCTACTTGTTCTCTCAGGAAACATGTGGACTGCAGCTCTTGCTGCGACCCTATACGGAATGGCAGGTATGGCAGTGCCTCCCTTGACTGCGGCTTTCGTTCGGGACCAAGTCGCTGAACACGATTTCACCGCCGTGTTCGGAGCCATGACAATTTTTTATGGTCCGGCTTCAGTGCTTGGACCAATTAGCGGAGGGGTATTAGCTGACATAACTGGCTCTTATCTAGTGACTTACCTCGTTTTGGCATTCACTTTCGCCTTCGCGTCGCTTGCGGCTTGGAATTTAGGACAAAGCGAAAAGCAGAATGTAGCTCCCTAGATCTGTCCCAGCGCCCGTCTATCGCTTCACTGTGCCTGAGATCATCTCTAGGATTCTTTAAGTGACTTTCGATAACGACACCGTTCCTAGCTGGCTTACTGGCCCTAAACCACCAAAAGACAGCCCAAATATTCTGTTGGTTCTATTTGATGACGTCGGGTTTTCCGATTTTGGTTGTTACGGCTCCCCTATCTCTACTCCCACTATTGACCAACTTGCGAGCAGTGGGATTAGTTATACCGGTTTCCACACAACTGCAATGTGTTCGACAACTCGAGCTGCATTATTAACTGGCCGGAACCACCATTCAACAGGCGTCGGTTGCTTAGCTAATTTCGATAGCGGCTACCCGGGATATCGAGGAAAAATCAGTCGCGATGCTGGAACCCTCGCCGAGATTCTTAGGCTTCAGGGCTACAGAAACTACATGGTCGGAAAATGGCACGTAACACCTCTCACTGAATCTGGTCCTACCGGTCCTTTCGATGGCTGGCCGCTAGGGAGAGGATTCGACCGTTTCTACGGCTTCCTCGATGCTGAAACGGACCATTATTCGCCAGAACTGATCCGCGATAACAGCCATATAACGCCACCAGGGAATTTCGAAACCGGCTACCACCTAACGGAGGATCTCATTGATAATTCTGTGGAATTTCTTGCTTCGCACACAGCGAGCGCCCCTGATGTGCCGTGGATGATGTTGGTTGGGCTGGGGGCGTGTCACGCCCCCCACCAAGCCCCTAAGGGACTTATCGATCACTACGAACAGATATTCCTTCGTGGTTGGGATGTCGAACGTTCTGAACGGCTAGCTAGACAAATAAGCCTAGGAATTGTTCCTGACACGACTGAGCTACCTCCACGCAATGATTTTGTTTTGCCTTGGTCTGATATTGATGATGTGTCTCAGCGAGTAGCCGTGCGACTCCAAGCCGCATACGCAGCGATGCTCGATCATGCAGATCAACACTTAGATCGACTTGTTGATCACCTCGCAATGTCCGGCCAACTCGACAACACCGTAATCATGGTTCTCTCCGACAACGGCGCCAGCCAAGAAGGCGGTGCACTTGGTTTTGTCAACGCCATGGGGCCCTACAACGGACTCCCGGAATCTATGGAAAGCAAATTTGAACGCCTAGAAGACATTGGCGGACCAGATACTCACAGCAACTTTCCTTGGGGATGGTCAATGGCAGCCAACACTCCTTTACGTCGTTACAAACAGAACACTCATGGGGGAGGTGTGAGAGATCCTCTGGTTATCCATTGGCCCGAGAAAATCAGGACGCCCGGTCTGCGGCATCAGTTCTGCCACGTATCTGACATTGTCCCTACATTGCTCGAATGCCTCGATACCGAACTCCCCGCATCAATAAACGGAGTTGATCAAAAACCCATTGAAGGCATCAGTTTCGCTTCGACTCTGAATGACGCTGAAGCAAACTCTGGCAAAACGACCCAATATTTCGAGATGTTCGGCCACAGGGGAATCGTCCATGATGGGTGGAAGGCAGTTGCGTTTCACCCTCCGGGGACGGCTTACGAAGATGACAATTGGGAGCTCTTCAATCTTGTCGAAGACTTCAACGAAAACAAAGATCTTTCACAATCTGAACCCGAGCGACTCGACCGAATGCGAGATTTATGGTGGGAGCACGCGAAGATGTACCAGGTCTTACCACTTGATGATCGATTCGCTGAGCGTTTCGCTGAAAACGCTGAACGTCATTTAGGTAGCCGAAAGACCTTCACCTTCTGGAAAGGCATGGGTCATTTACCTAGTGATGTTGCACCTGATCTCAGAAGTCGCAGCTACCGTTTGGAAGCAGCAATTAGACCTATTGGCCCCAATGTTTCAGGGGTCTTGATAGCTCACGGAGATGCAACTTCTGGCTACAGCCTGTACCTCGATGACAATGGTTATTTGGTGCATGATTTAAATATCGGCGGCAGCCATCAAATAGTTCGTTCACCTCATCCAGTTCCTGAGGGGGCAGAACGTCTCGGCTTTCAAATGGCACGTTCTGCTGATGGAACTCAAGGAATTGGAAGTCTGCTGATCGACGGTGAGGCTGTCGCCTCTCACAAAACCGACAACATCTTCTTCCTAATGATTTCCTGGTCTGGATTAGATATTGGTCTCGACCGTGGAACGGGCGTCTCTCACTACTCGACACCCAATGTTTTTACTGGCGACTTGATAAAAGTCACGATCGATCTCGCTGACGACCAAATTCTTGATGGCGAAGGCATCGGGCACGCTGAGATGATGCGTGAATAAAAGTCAATCTCGCACAAACAACAATTGGAACTCTACGACACCGCGATCTTCGACTGAAACAACGATGCTGGCCGAAGGAACGGCAACGTCGTAGTCAGAGAAAACAACTTCGGTCTGGCCAACTACAACGATCGTACGTTCCACAATCTGGGCTTCCAATTCGAAAACCGTATCGGTGCTAATCCCATTAACAGTCAGTTGGCCTGCGGCTTGAACAGATATTTGTTCTCCGTCCGTTGTCGGAAGATCCACTGGTGCATCAAGAATGAAGCTCGCGATTGGATTTTCTCGCACATTCAAAGCATTACGAGCAGCATTATCTCTGCGAGAGTCATTAGTGACAATTGTCGACAAATCAGCAGAAATCGATACCGAAGCAAGTTGACCATTTTGAATCGATAACTCCCCCTCAACGCTATCCGTTCGGCCTACTGCTGTTATCTTGCCGATTTTGGCCAGTTCTTCTTTAATTCTGAAACCAACAAAAGAACCGGAAGCTTCTTCGAAGCTGAAATTTCCTGAATCAGCATCTACGTACCAAACCCCATCATTTGAAAGTGGCCCCGCTAAGTCAGGTTCACCGGTCGTTTTCTCAGCACCTTCGTCAGATAGTTGCTCTTGTTCCAAGGCAGCTACTGCAGCACTCAAAGAAACTTCTTCAGGTGCTGCCGACAAAACTCTCCAGGCGCCATAAGCAGCCATGGCACCTATAACAGCGACCAACAAACACGTGGTGATAATAACGGCACGACGATTACGCAACTTTCAATCCCTTAGCTCTAAACGAAAACCCAACACTTCTACCGGTTGGCTTCCTCCGATGTGATAGCCGATCTCGGGATACGGCTTAAAACCGAGCCTACGGTAGAGACGCTGCGCCGCCTCCATATAGTCAGTCGTATTCAAAATAAGGGCATCTCGACCGTCGGTTCGAGCCCTATCGATGCACCATTGAGTCAATGATTCGCCAATTCCTCTGCCTTGATAGGCGGGATCGGTAGCTAAGACTCGAAATCCTGCGCAATTTTCAGGGTTTCCTTCGCGCGTCTCTTCCGCATAGTCGTCGTGATACGCAAGACTGCCGACAATCCGACCATCTAATTCGGCGACGACGATTATCGCTTTGCTGGCTCTTCCTTTAACATCTCTCAGTTCAGCGCCGTACCAACCCAAATCGTCAGGCAGATCTAAACCTTCAAACAGAGGTTTGTACGCAGACATCGTTAGATCTGCAACCAAATCATATTCTGAGCTTTTAGCTTCCCGAACCGCTAATTCTGACCTCATAGAATTTCCCCTCAAGTAGCCACAGCCTCGTTGTCCGCCTCATCGAACGGTAGCGTCATAATTCACCGTACGAACCTTAAGGAAGCACTTGAAATGCCAAGTGAACCATCGAAAGAACTCATAGTTCTTGATAACCCAAAGCCGAACCGGGACTACGAAATTCGTTGTGAGACGCCTGAGCTCACTTGTCTTTGTCCAGTAACCGGACAACCCGACTTCGCTACAGTCGTTATCACTTATATTCCAAATGAACTGATCGTAGAATTGAAGTCTTTAAAGATGTACCTGTGGAGTTTTCGAGATCAAGGTGTTCATCACGAAGGCATCACTAACGGAATTCTTGATGATTTGGTCTCGGCTATATCACCAAGATCTATGACCGTTGTGACAGATTGGCTTGTACGCGGAGGAATAGCCACAACGGTCACTGCAACTCACGAGAGTTAGCCCATATTGGGGCCTCAAACTCTACGGGTGCCAGTAGAAAATTTTAAGCGTCAAGAACGGTTGCACCGTCTCCGGCGTCGACAAGTGGTGCTTCTGTCGACCAAGGAAAGTTGATCCATTGATCGGTGTATTTCCAGACATATTCACACTGGACAACCGATCGCGACTTTTCGTATAGAACAGCGGTGCGGACTTCAGCGACTTCGTCGAGACAATGGTTTCGCACAAGCGCCAGGGTGTGACCAGTGTCTGCCACATCATCCACTATGAGAACTCGAGTGTCTCTCAAATTTACGACGTCCACGTAGGGCGGCAGCACTACCGGCACATCAAGCCGTTCGTCGACCCCGGTGTAATACTCGACATTCATCACGTAGAGGTTCTTTACTGAAAGGGCGTAGCCCAGCGAACCAGCTACAAAAAGACCGCCCCTCGCTATAGCGAGAATGATGTCCGGCCGATATCCATCCTCTGCTACTACTCCCGCTAGGGCACGGGCCGCCAAGCCGTAATTACTCCAGTCGAGAACTTCACGCTGCTCATCATTCACGCCTTGGAACTTACACCCGGCAGGGGCTTTAGTCAGTCTGAGCGCACAACGATGTCACTATTCCCATTTACGCCACTAACTTATCGGAATGCCCTTGCTGGCTCCGCAACACAAGTTGGTACTCCGACACTTGTTGTCGCGTGACGGCACAGCTTTGCCAAGCGAGCTGTCAAATGCAACGGGTCTTGGAACTGAAGATATTTTAAACGCGTTAGATCATCTACATCGAACTGATTTAGCAGTTCCGATGCCACACACCCCGGGGCTGGGGGAAGGTCGCTGGTCCCTCACATCTCATGGTCGTCAAGTCGGCCCTTCCCTGGCACGAGGAGAAATGAGTTCCAAAGTGGCTGGTGAAGATGAGGACCCCGCTCAAGGATGGGGGTTCCCATGGCGTCCGATGAAGAAAGAAGCCCCTGTCTACGCCAGAACGTTGCCCCGTCCAACTCGCGCAAATCGTAAGACCGTTCGACGGCCAAGATTTCCCCTTCAAATTCCTGAGCAACCGCCGACGAGACGAAGATGGGGGCTATTAGCTGCCGCTTCTTTAGTTACCCTCGCCGGCATTGTTTTTATGCTGATCACCATCCGGCAGGTAACTATCGAAATTGGTGGCATCGACGACGGTGTCGCCCTGCAACCAAATTCAATTGAAGGGACACAGATTTCCTTCACAGTGGGTGGAGCAAATGCAAGATCCGCTCAACTGCTCCTCGACGATTTTCCGGTTAGCGGTGCACAAAGATATGGCAACCGCATCGTTTGGGTCGTGCCACCGTTAACCGAAGGCGGCCACTCGCTAGAACTAGTCGTAGATCGACGACTTTACGGACAGGTTTCGCGTTCCATTGAGTTCAGCGTCGATGGCACTCCCCCCATAATTGATCTCCCAAGTGTTATGGAACCTGTCCCAATGAACCAACCAGTGACCATTGCTGGCAGGTCCGAACCAGGAGCCACACTCGTAGTCGGTGGCGTACCTTTGGAAACTCAAGATGGTTCATTCGTCTTAGAACTTGACGAACCTCCAGCCGGACCCGTTTCAGTCTTGGCAATCGACCGGGCCGGTAACACCAGCACCTTCAACATGATTGTCCCCATTGCTTACCCGAGAACCCAAGGAGTCCACGTCAGCGCAGCAGCATGGGGACATGACGGTCTCAAAAACTCTGTGCTTGAGTTGATACGGGCGGGCAAAGTGACGGCTGTCGAAATCAGCCTCAAAAATGAAAGCGGGATTGTTGGCTATGGCAGCAATGTTCCGCTAGCGGCAGAGAGCGGAGCGATAAACAACTTATTCGATCTAAAGGCCGCTATCGAAGAGCTCCATGCCCTGGACGTTCGAGTTATCGGTCGCATCGTCGCGTTCCGTGATCCAATTTTGGCGAAGCATGCTTGGGCCAAAGGAGATGAAGACTGGGTAATACAGACCCCGGACGGCAGACCTTTAAGTAAATATGGTGGCTTCACAAACTTCCAAAACGTGGGCGTTCAAAAGTACAATCTGGACATCGCTCGAGAGGCGGCAGAAGCAGGCATAGATGACGTGCTCTGGGATTACATGCGCCGGCCAGAAGGCCGCCTTGATGGTATGTATATCCCCGAGGTCGGTTTAGATGATCCTTCGCCAATTATTGTTGACTTCTTGCGTCAATCTCAGTCGCTCCTAAGGGAATATGGAGTGTTCCAAGGAGTTTCTGTATTCGGCATTTCCGCCACCAGAGGCGAATTCATTGCACAAGATGTTGCTGGAATGGCTCAGTACGTCGATTATGTGTCGCCCATGATTTATCCGTCTCACTGGTCTCGCGGCGAGTACGGGGTAGCGCACCCAGAAGCACAGCCGTACGAAATCACAAGGGCTTCTCTGGCTGATTTTCAGCGCGTACTAGATGGCACCAACACAGCGATTGTTCCTTGGTTACAAGACTTTTCAATGAGGGTCCCCTACGGGCCAGCTGAGGTAAAAGCCCAAATAGATGCCGCTGCATCCCTAGGTATCCACGATTGGTTGATATGGGACCCAACAGTTACCTACACAGCCGAAGGGATAGTTGCTGCAAAAAGCTAGCCAGCGACACACTTAGCTGTCATTTCGCTAAAAACTCCTCACGCAGCTTGTACTTCTGAACTTTTCCACTGGGTGTCATCGGAAATTCTTCAACAAGCACTAAATCTTCTGGCCAAAATTGGCGGGTCACGCCTTCTACTTCCAAAAACTCAGTCAGTGCATCGAGAGTTGGTGACTTATCAGCAGCTATAACAAAGGCACATCCGGTTTCACCTAATCGTTCATCTGGTTTCCCAACTATCGCGACGCCCAAGACCTGCGGATGCCGCAGAAGAAGGTCTTCTACCTCTTTCACCGGAATATTCTCGCCGCCGCGGATAATAATGTCCTTTGAACGCCCGGTAATCCGTATCGAACCATCATCGTTCATCACAGCACGATCCCCGGTCTTGAACCAAGATCCGTCCCAGGATCCTTCAGTGAGTTCTCTTCCTTGGACATAGCCTGCGAATAACAACGACCCTCGGCACTGCAGGTCGCCTTCAACGCCCAAGACTGCTTCACTTTGTTCGGTAACAACGCGAACTTCATTACCTGCGAATGGCGTTCCGTCGGTAAGTCGACTTGTCAGGGAGTCCGAAGGTCGCCCTGCGGTCAGCAGCCCGCACTCGGTCATGCCCCAACCTGGGAGCACTACACAAGGAAGTCTTGCATCGGCATCCTCTAAAACTGGTTCCGGAACCGCCGCCCCGGCGCACACAAACCGTTTCCAACTCGTGAGGTTCCGCTCCTCAACCTTTTCCACTCCCAAGATGTCGGCTAAGAAGGGCGTAGCTCCCATAGAAATCTGAATTTGGTGTTGTTCTATTAATTCAACTAATTCACCTGGGTCCCAAACATCTTGCAAGACAACGTGCCCTCCCAAAGTAAGTGGGGCGCGAATACCAAAGAGATAACCCGTTTGGTGGGCAAGCGTAGACGCCATGTGGAATGTGTAGCCGGGGCCATCTAGATCTTCTGATGCCGGTGTCAAGCCTTCACACACCGCCTCAACAAAGCAATCTACGGCAGCGTTCAGAGTGCTTTGAGTATGCATCACACCTTTGGGCTGACCGGTAGTCCCCGATGTGAACATCACTTCACAAACGTCGTGACTTCCTGCTCTTAAAAGGTTCACAGCTGCGCGGTCATAGGATGAGAAACGGCCCTGTTCCAGCAATTCTTCCCAGCTCAAAGCATTTGCTAGTGGACGCTCTCCCACTGTGATTATTTCTTTTACCCAAGGGCAGCGCTCTCTGAGATCTATGTGCATTTGGGCAAGCTCAAATCCACGAAATTCTGTTGCGGTGATAACAATCCCGGGTTTCGCCAATTCACTCATGATTAGAACTTCGTTCGTCCTGAAAATCGGAGCAACTGGGTTAATAACGCCTCCTATTCGTTCTACTGCGGCCACCGACACTAAGAACTGGCACCAATTGGGCAGTTGGACTTGGACGACGACGCCGGGTCTCACTCCTAATTCCAATAGCCCCCTACTTACCTCGTCTACTTGGGTGGCAAGCTCACTCCAAGTTGTTGAACCGTGTCGGTCTGTGACTGCGATCTGTTCCCCTCGTTCTTTCGCCCAATGATCAATAACCGAGTCAAAAAATCTGTCTGACCAGACACCCGTTTCCGCCATTTCTGAAATTCGTTTCCGGCCAAGAGTCGTTTCAAAGAACTGTTTTGGTATTTGCATTTTGGGGCCTCTTTCGTTTGGGATGGTGGGTTTTTAAGTTCGAAATCGAGGAAGAACTTCCTGGGCCATGAAACTTTCAGCTTCTTCTACGTAATGCATTGGTGATGCTGCGCTCAAGATGATGGTTCTTGCGCCGGCATCTATGTATTCGGCCAACCGCTGCGAACAACGGTCGGGGTCACCCGCAATAGCGTATTTGTCGATCATTTGACTGAAATCTTGGTTGTATTGCTTCGATAATCGTTCGTTTGCGTATTCCACGGCGGTCTCGTTGTCTTCATGGCAACAAAAGAAAATAAACAAGCCTGGATCGACAACTGACTCGTTACCTTCGTCAGCTCTGTATTTCGCGATTTCATGATTGGATTCCACCAACATCTCTGGGGTGTACATATATGGGAGCCATCCCGTCCCAAACCTTGCAGCTCGACGCCATGCTGCATCTTTACGTCCCGATATCCAGATCGGTGGTGACGGTTGTTGAAGTGGCTTGGGCTCCAATGTCACCCCCGACAGCTGGTTGAACTTTCCGTCGAAGTGAACATCATCCTCGGTAAACAAAAGGTTCATGATTTCTAGGGCTTCGTTGGTTCGGGCCCCTCGCTCAGAAACCGGTACTCCCGCAGCCTCGAATTCACGAGGTAATTCACCGCCAACTCCTATACCCATGTGAAAACGGCCACCCGAAGCAACGTCAAGAGCCGCTGCCTGCTTCGCAGCAAGAACCGCTGGGTACAAAGGCAGCAGCGTAATAGTTGACATCAACTTCAGATTGGTAGTCGCTCCCGCCGCCACAGCGAGCGAGATGAACGCATTGGAGCAAGGCACATGAAAAAAAACGTGTTCACCTGTTGTGGCGTAGTCATATCCCAGGCTTTCGATTGCCTGGGCTTGTTCGGCAACCTTGTCAGCACGCCGCATTGATAAACCAAATTCGATTCTCATCTCTTGCTGCTGTTCGCTTGCCACTTGCACTCCTGTTCGTTCACCGCCGACCGTAGCCGCTCAGCAGTACCCGCCTGATAGCGGAAGGACCGGACGCCCATTTCGGGCGCCCGGTCCATCGCTGTCCGTGCGTTGGGGTAGATCGGTTACTGGCTACTGAAAGCAGCGCAGCTTCCCCCCTTTGCTGTTGGCGCCTCCCCCGTGGAAAGCGGCACCAACGGTCACGTCCGGTCAAGGCCAACTGGCCGCACCTGGTTGGCCGAAGACCTTTTCCAGACGATCGATCAAAGTCTATTGATAATACTTACTGAACGCAAATTTAGTAAACGTTGCTCAGAGTCTGAATCAAATTTTTGAGACGCGGTGGACTGGTGAGTGCTAGGCCAAGGGAATGAGGAAACATCATATTGATCAAGATCGAGTCGCCGAACTGGTGGAGCGTTGCACTCGGGAAGTAAACGAAGGCCTACTTCCTAGCTGCCAACTAGCTATCGGCTTCAAGGGGGAAATTGTTCATGATGAAACAATTGGAGACGAATTACCCGAAGCTAGGTATTGCTTCTTCTCAGCAACAAAGCCATTTGTCGCTGCAACTGTATGGCAGCTACTCAGCGAGAATTCTCTTGAGCTCAAGGCCCCGATCTCCGATCTAATTCCAGAATTTTCGGAGAATGGGAAAGCTGACATCACTTTAGAACAGGTGTTGCTACACACTGCCGGTTTTCCTCACGCCCCTATGGGTCCTGATGTGTGGTCCGATTCTGAGAGTCGGCGCAAGAGAATGGCTGACTGGCGCCTCAATTGGGAACCTGGCAGCCGATACGAATACCACGCGACGAGTGCTCATTGGGTTCTTGCTGAGGTGATTCGTGTCGTGACAGGCAACTCACATACGGATGAGGTTCACAGCCGTGTAACTGAGCCACTGGGGATACCGCGAGTGCTTGGACTCGGCCTAGACCAACAAACACAGATGGCGGACCTCACGCTCTGCGAGGGCGAAGCGTCTCCAGACGAGTTAGAAGCTGTCTTCGGAGTACGGGAAATGCCGCCAAGCGAAGTCACCGACGAAACAATTATTCGTTTCAATGACCCGC
>CEVU01012439.1_pt1 | contig 13180 bp, 11 predicted proteins | sample 427081 | NCBI WGS metagenome assembly CEVU01 (sample SAMEA2623868, study PRJEB7988) | marine metagenome | biome: marine biome (ENVO:00000447); feature: deep chlorophyll maximum layer (ENVO:xxxxxxxx); material: "saline water (ENVO:00002010), including plankton (ENVO:xxxxxxxx)" | depth 80 m | reverse complement strand
GCAATTTCTATAGAGATGCCCTTGCCTGCTTCTTTGTTGAAAGAAAAAATTTTGTTTAGCGCGGTTTTGTTTTTATTTTTATAAGATACGAATTCTTCTAAACCGCCAGTAGATTTAAAAACATTGCTTTTTGAAGATCTCTCATCAACAAGTTCTATCTGCACTCCTGAATTTAAAAAAGACAACTCTCTTAACTTTTTTTGAACTATCTCGTAATCAAATACCCTATTTTTTCCAAAAGTAGATTCTGATGGAACAATCGTTAAAGATGTGCCTTGATCTTTTGTGGATCCGCTTTTTTTAATTTTGTTTTTTGGCACACCGTCCATGTAGGATTGGCTGTAAACATTTCCTTCTCTTTTGATTTCCAGCTCAAGTGTTTCCGATAAAGCATTTACCACTGAAACGCCAACACCATGCAGTCCGCCAGAAACTTTGTAAGAATTATCATCAAACTTTCCTCCAGCGTGTAGCTTTGTCATTATCACCTCAGCTGCAGAAATACCCTCATCTTTATGTATGTCTACTGGGATACCTCTCCCATTATCACTGACACTTACTTTTGCATCTGAATGAATGACAACTTTAATTTCATCGCAAAAACCTGCCAGCGCTTCATCAATAGAATTGTCTACGATTTCAAAAATCATGTGATGTAAACCAGTGCCATCATCGGTATCTCCAATGTACATTCCTGGTCTTTTTTTAACGGCTTCTAGGCCCTTCAGAACCTTAATATTCGAAGAGTCATAAACTTCTTTTTTAGGAGCTTTTTTAGGCATCAAGTATTATAAATCAATTACAAAATCAAACTGATATTTTTCTAAGTTTTCAAGAGAAGTTATAAATAATTGACAATCTGCATTTTTAAGAAGATTTAATGCTAATTCCAAATTTTTTTCATCTAGCTCAGAGGGCAAATCGTCAAGCAAGAAAATAGTCTTGTTTGGCCTAAGATCATTATAAGCTTTAATAAAAAATAAATAAATCAATAAAATCAATAGCTTTTGTTCGCCTCTTGATAAAATATTTCCAGAATCTTGTTTGTTAATTTTCACACTTAAATCAGAAGTTTGCGGCCCAAGAGAAGTAAACCCCCTTGTCTGATCCTTTATAAAAGACTCCCTTAGCTCCTCTAATAAGTTATCTTTCCAGCCTTTGTCATAAGCAATTGAAATCTCCTTAAACTTATCTTTTAGATTGTCAGGAATCGTCAAGGAATCTATAAAAGATGGGAAGCTTTTTAAAAAAGAATCTATAAACTCGAGCTTCTTTTTGGTTAATTTCTGAGACAAATCAATGAAGACTTTTGTCCAAGATTTAAGCTCAGAAGAAGAACTCTTTTTGAGAGCTCTATTTCTTTGAGCGAGCGCTTTTTTGAATTTCAGGTGATCTGTTTTGTAATCTTGTTCCACGTGAAACATTAGGTATTCTATAAACGCCCTCCTGTTCTCTTTAGGTGCCTCTAAAAGGTTCAAAGAAAAATTATTTAGTACCAAGGGGAGAAAATCATTTTGAATATTTCCTACATTAGATTTAACAGATGAAGATAAATCCTTTGTAAAGGAAACTTTTTCTCCGTCTAATATCGCATCAACTTTAAAAAAATTTGATCCAAAATTAATCATTGCGTTTGAAGAAGATGTTCTAAAAGATTTTTTAGAAAGAATGAAAAAGATTGCCTCTAGAAAAGAAGACTTTCCTGCCCCATTTTTTCCAAGAATTAAATTCTTTTGTGAAAGATTAAAAGAAGAGTTTTTAAAAGATCTGAAATTGTTTAAATTAATTTTTGAAAGTGACATTTCATCATAATCTCATCGGCATGATTACATGTACCAAATCATCACTAGAAGAATTTTTTACCAAGCAGGAATTTTCCGAGCCAAAAAAAACAAACTCAATGTCATCGCCTGGAAGATAATTTAGAGATTCTTGAACATAATTTATGTTGAATCCTATTTCCAAATCTTGTCCGGCATAATCCACGTCGAGCTCCTCTTCTGCACTTTCTTTGTTTGGATTGTTGGCAAGTATTTTTAATTTATCTTTACTAAGCTCAAATTTAACACCTCTAAATTTCTCATTAGAAAGAACAGCCGATCTCGAGAGAGCTGTGAGAATGGGTGACTTTGAAGTTGAAAGAGATTGTTCTTCTCCAGATGGAAAGACCTTTTTATAATCTGGATAGGCTCCTTCAATCAATTTGCTTATAAAAGTAAAATTGTCAGATTCTATTTTTAATTGAGAATTATTTGATGAGAAAGAAATTATTTCAGGGAATAAATTTAAAATTCTTTGTAACTCTAAAGCGGTTGATCTAGGAATAATTAATTTTTTATCTTCCAAGTCTTCAGAATGAGTATAAGATCCCCAGGCTAGTCTGTGACCGTCAGTGGCAACCATATTTATTTTCTTTTGCGCAGTCTCAAATAGCAATCCATTTAAATAATATCTAACGTCTGCTGAGGCCATGGCAAAACTTGTGCTTTCCAGAACTTTACCGAATTTACTTCCATCCAGAGAAATATTGAAATTATGATCTTCCAAATCCACGAAAGGAAAATCCTGGACAGGTAACACAGCTAAGTCTGCCTGAAAGCTTAATGCTGAAATTTCAAGTTGATTTTCAATAACCTCAAAATTTAACTCTGTATCGTCTGGCACCGATCTTATAAGCTCAAATAGTTTTCTAGCTGATACAGTTGTTTCTCCATCCTCCGAAATCGAGCAATCTTTAACGATAAGTGATAGTTGCCTTTCTAAGTCAGTAGCAACAATAGTTAAATTTCCATTTTTTGTCTTTAATAATACGTTAGAAAGTATAGGAATTGTTTGCCTTTTCTCAGCAATAGACGAACATAATGAAAGTTTATCTGCCAAAGCTTCTTTTTTTGCTGAAAATTTCATGCTGTCAGTGTCCTTATTAATTTAGTGTAATCCTCTGCAATATCTGCATCTTCTTCTCTTAAAGCTGTAATTCGTCTACATGCGTGTAAAACAGTCGTATGATCTCTTCCGCCAAAAGAATCGCCAATTTCTGGCAAACTATGATTAGTTAATTCTTTTGATAAACACATGGAAACTTGTCTGGGCCTTGCTAGAGAACGAGTTCTTTTGCTAGATAAAAGATCAGAGACTCTTATGTTGTAGTAGTCTGAGACAGTTTTTTGTATATTTTCTATACTTATTTGTCTTTGTTGAATAGCAAGTAAATCCTTAAGTGATTCTTTAATTAAATTTACATCAATCTCTCTGTTTGTAAATTTAGCGTTAGCGCCAACTCTTCTCAATGCTCCTTCAAGCTCTCTAACATTTGATCTTATTTTTTCTGCAATATAAAAAGCCGAATCTTCTGAAAGGCTTAGTTCCATCTCAGAAGCCTTAGTTAGCAGTATTGCAACTCTTGTTTCTAATTCAGGCGGCTCAATACTTACAGGAAGACCCCATCCAAGCCTAGATTTAAGCCTTTCCTCTAAGCCATCTATTTCTTTAGGATATTTGTCACAAGTTAGAATCATTTGTTGGCCTCCTTCCAGCAAAGTATTGAATGTATGAAAAAGCTCTTCTTGAGACTGTTCTTTGCCAGCAAAAAATTGAATATCATCAATTAAGAGGGCATCTACAGACCTATAAAAATTCTTAAAATCATTTATTGACCCTAATTGCAAGCACTTCACCATATCGCTTACAAACCTTTCTGAATGAACATAGACAATATTTTTTGATTTGTCCTGTTCTTTAAGCCTGTTCCCTACAGCATGCATAAGATGAGTTTTACCCAGACCAACTCCGCCATAAATAAAAAGTGGGTTATATGCTGCATTTTCAGACTCTGAAACTTGTTTAGCTGCTGCAAGAGCTATATTGTTAGATTTACCTTCAACAAATGTTTCGAAAGTATAATCATGATTTAATGTGTTCTCTTTATTTAAAAAAAGACTTAAATTTTTATTATTTTCTTTACTAATCAAGGGTTTACGAACAGAAATAAGCTCATAAACAAGTGGCATTTCCGATAATTCATCTTTTAGCAGGTGTTTTCTAATAATCTCATCGTAATTTTCTCTTACGTGTTCTTTAATGAAGACGTTGGGCGCGAGAATAAAAAGATCTTTATTTCCTGATGGAGACTTATTTATAGAAAACTCTAAAGGGTTAATCCAGGCGTTAAACTCCTCTTGAGACATTACCTTTTGAAGTGCTTTTTTACATTTTTTCCAAGATTTTGTCATCATAATGTTTCAAAAGATAATATACCTTATGCACAAAGTTATCCACAGGATATGTTATTAATTTTCTGTGGATAACCTGTTAATTCTTAGTTTTTTTTATTTTTTTCTATTTATTTTTTTCTTGCTTTTATCTTTTCTATCTATATTATTCCTTTGCTTAAATAAATCTTTAATAATGAAAAGAACGTACCAACCCAGCAAAATAAAAAGAAAAAGAACTCATGGTTTCAGGGCGAGAAATTCTAGCGTTTCAGGAAAACAAGTTTTAAAAAGCAGAAGAAGCAAGGGAAGGAAGTCTCTTACAGTTTAAATTGTCGTATAAGCCTTTAGCAGGAAAGGATGACTTCGACGAGGTCTTTAATAATTCCACTCTTAGTATAAATTCAAAAAATTTTAGTGCCTTAATTTTAATTACCAATAGCAAACTTAGGCTAGGCATGATTCTTCCTAAAAAAAACATTAAACTTGCGGTTCAGAGAAATTATTTAAAGAGAATTATTAGAAAATTATCTATCGATGTATTTGAAGAATCTAAAGTATCATTGGTTGTGGTTTCCAAAAAAAGAATTTTAGATTTTAAAAAAGATATATTAAGAAAAGAAATAAAAACTCTGTTTTTAAATTTAACCAAGAAAATGAATGAAGAAAATAATTATATATTTAATTAAGTTTTACCAAATTACATTAAGCCCTTTGTTGGGTGCAAATTGCAGATTTCAGCCAACATGCAGTCAATACGTGATAGAGGCTATTAACCATCACGGGGTTATGAAGGGCTTAAATTTAGGATTAAAAAGGATTTCTAAATGTCATCCTTTGGGGCCTAGAGGATATGATCCTGTTCCAGGAAAGAAAGAATAATGGAAAATTTTCAAAGATATTTTTTAATAGCTTGTGTATTTATAATGAGCTATTTTTTAATAATTAGATGGGACCCACCTGCAAATATCCCAGTTGAAGATGGGTTTAAAAATGAAGTAAGTACTTACTCACCAAAAGAAGATTTTGGTTTTATTGATGAGAGTATACAAAATGATCCTGAAGAATTAATTACAAGTTCCTTGTCGACAACTTGTGCTTCAGAGGGCAACTATGAAATAGATTCTAAAGTCTGGAAAATTTCAGTTGGCCTAAATGACGGTTCTTTAAAAAAAGCTGAGTTAAAAAGCTATCCGGATGAAATAGGCTCAAATATAAACAAGCTAATGTTTGATGCTTGTGGAAGAAACGAATATTCTCAATTGTCTGGATTTGTATTTGGCGACAATGTTAACCAAGATTTTTCTGCCTTCAAGATTGAAGATATAAAAAGAAGTTCAGAAGAAAATAGATACACCTTTGTGAGGGAGTCTGCTTCTGTTAAAGAATCAAAGATTATATCTTTTGAGCCAGAAGATTATTTTATTCAGGTTGAACATATCATTAGAAACATATCTTCAGAGGTTATAAATTCTTCCTCTTATTCAAAGATAGAAAGAAACTCTCTGAAGCCTAGCGGGACGGAAGGAGCGTTTTTCGGAGATCCTGCAAACTTTGCTTACCTCGGACCTGTTTTTTCTACTGAATCTGATAATTATCAAAAAATTAATCTGGGAGAGCTTGAAGATAAAGATTTCAAAGAAAATTCTATAAAGGGTTGGACTGCTTTTTTAGAACACTATTTCTTAACGGCTATTATTCCTGATCAAAAAAATTTAAACGTATTCGTAGGGAAAAAAAATAAAACAAATGAGAAATTTTCAGTTGGGGTTGTTGGAAGGCCTATAAAAATTCAACCCTACGAGGAGACCTCTTTTAGTTATTCACTGTATTTTGGGCCAAAAGTTCAATCAGAGTTATCCAAAGCCAACCAAGACTTGCCATTGGCTGTAGATTATGGGTTTTTATATTGGATAGGGCAGCCAATGTTTTTGGCAATGCAATTCTTCTTTGACATGGTGGGAAACTGGGGATGGGCCATTGTTTTAGTTACTTTGTTGATTAAAATAATTTTATGGCCTTTATCTTACGTTTCATACAAATCTATGGGCAAAATGAGACAAATTCAGCCTCAGCTCAAAGATATACAAGAGAAGCATTCTGGAGACCGCCAGGCCATGTCACAAGCGATGATGAAGCTTTATAAGGATGAAAAAGTTAATCCTGCACTTGGGTGTCTGCCGATGTTGCTTCAAATGCCCTTTTTTCTTGCTTTTTATTGGGTTTTAATTGAAACCGTTGAGCTTAGATATGCTCCTTTTTTAATCTGGATCACTGATTTATCATCAAGAGACCCTCTGTTTATATTGCCCATTCTCAATATTGGGGCTATGTGGGCTATGCAAATGCTCCAACCACAACCTGCTGGGATAGATCCAATGCAGGCTAGGATTTTTAAGTTCATGCCCTTAATTTTTGGGGTAATGTTTGCTTTCTTCCCTGCAGGCCTAGTTTTGTACTGGCTTATTAATTCTCTGGTGTCTGCAATACAAATGCTTATGCATTCTCCCAGAAGTGCTTAGTGGAAAAGAGACTATAGTAGCTTGCTCATCTCCACCTGGAAGAGGTGCTATTTCTTCAATTAGGCTTTCGGGCGACAAAGCCATTTCGATAATTCAAAAAATTACAAATAATAAGCTCAAAAAGCAGATATCTGTACATAAATTCCCTTTAGAAATTGATTTATTTGAAAAGTGTGTACTTACTATCTTCAGATCGCCCAATTCTTACACAGGAGAAGATGTTGTAGAAATATCAACGCATGGTAATCCTTACATTGTAGAAAAAGTAATAGAAAAATGCCTAAATTCAGGAGCAAAGATGGCTAAGCCTGGAGAATTTACTTTAAGAGCCTTTTTAAACAACAAACTATCTCTTGATCAGTCTGAAGCCGTAATAGAAGTTATTAATGCAAACTCAAGAGCTTCTCTTAAGGCTGCTCAGAACAGCCTTGAGGGCGGCCTAAAAGTAAAAATATCTAAGGTTCAAGAAAAGTTGAGAGAAACAAGGGTGTTAGTAGAAACATTAATAGATTTTGTTGACGAAGACGTAAATGTTTATATTGAAGAAGTTATATTCAAAATTGACGAATTTAAGAAGTTTTTTCTGTCATTTAACGAAGATATGAAAGCATATAACTCGATTTCTAGCGATGTAAAGGTTGTTGTTGTTGGCCCCCCAAACTCAGGCAAATCCACACTAATTAACGCTATAATCGGCAGGAAAGTATCAATTGTTAATGAAAAAAAAGGCACTACGAGAGATGTGGTTACTGCTTCTTGTTTAATTGATGGAATCAGGTTTGTTTTCAGTGATACTGCAGGAATTAGAAAAACTTCTGACAAAATCGAGGAAGAAGGCATTAAATTCACCAAAAAAGCAATCAAAAGTGCCGATATTGTGATTTACTTAGCTGATAAGGAATCTGATTTTGATAAATTGCCTAAAATAAAAAGAAATATAAATATATTTGTGTTGAACAAGATTGATCTGTGTGAAAAGAATGCGCCTGTCGGAGGGTTTGCTATTTCTGCAAAAACAAAAAAAAACCTTAAGCCGCTTAAAAAATCCCTTGCTCAAAATTTTTTAAAACTTAATCAAGAAGAACTCTTATCGGTAAATATGAGACATTTAGATTTAATAAAACAAGCGTATATGAATATAGCGTTGATCTCTCCTGGTTTGGTTAGCTCTAATTTAGAGCTGGTGGCTGAAAACTTAAGAAACTGTGATGAGCTTCTGGGGGAGATATATGATCCAATCTCCTCTGATGACATGCTGGGAAAGATATTTAATAAATTTTGTATTGGAAAATAATGTTGTTGATAAGGTTGTATAAATTGTTAAAAATTTTGTGACTACATTTAAGGGTTCTGTTTACTCACAAGTAATACATTTTTGTTCTCAAAATATATACAGGCTATCTAAAAAGATATCATTAACTCTAATGCCGCCGGCATATGACATAGCACGGTTATCAACAGATTTTGAAGAGCCCTACAACAATAACAATAATAACTAATTAATATAAATAATTTATATAATATTTATATATGAGTGTGGATATCATTGTAATAGGAGGAGGGCATGCAGGATGTGAGGCCGCCTATGCCGCTTCTAGGTTCAATAAAAAAGTCCTGCTAATTACTCATGATGTTTCGGCAATAGGGCAAATGTCGTGTAACCCAGCGATTGGAGGTTTGGGCAAAAGCCATCTTGTTCGAGAAATAGACGCTATGGGAGGGCTTATGGGGCTTTGTGCAGACAAAGCGGGAATTCATTTCAAAGTCTTGAATTCTTCTAAGGGGCCTGCTGTTAGGGCCACTAGATCTCAGTCAGATAGAATTTTATATAGTCAAGCAGTTAGGTCTTTGATCGATAGTGAGGACTTACTAACATCAATATCTGAAGAAGTCATTGATATAGAAGTTAAAAATGGCAAGGCCACCGGAGTAAAATTAAAAAATGGAGAAACCATAAGCGCAAGGAAAATAATTTTAACCGCAGGAACTTTTCTGAACGGCAAGCTATTCACCGGAGAAGAGGAAGAAGAAGGGGGGAGAAAGAGATCGAAATCATCAAAGATACTTGCAAATTGTCTGAGATCATTAGATCTTGGAGATTCAAGATTAAAGACAGGTACTCCCCCAAGGATACTGACATCGTCAATAAATTTTTCAGCCCTTGAAGTCCAACCTGGAGATTCGCCAAGACCATGTATGTCTTTCATTGGTTCGTCTGATATGCACCCAAAACAAATGAATTGTTTTATCACAAGAACGAACAATAAAACCCATGACTTTATAAGATCTGGACTCGACAGATCTCCGATGTTTTCAGGAAGAATTGATGGGGTCGGACCAAGATATTGTCCCTCAATAGAGGACAAGATTCATAGATTTGCAGACAAAGAATCTCATCAGATATTTATAGAGCCTGAAGGATTGACATCTGACGAAGTTTATCCAAACGGCATATCAACAAGCATGCCAAAAGACATCCAAGAAAAAATGGTTAAAAGTATTTTAGGCTTTGAAGAGGCTAAAATCAGTCAGTTTGGATATGCGGTTGAATATGATTTTTTTGACCCAAGAAACCTTTCTCAAACTTTAGAGACAAAGAGAATTGAAAATCTTTACTTTGCAGGCCAAATAAACGGCACAACCGGTTATGAAGAAGCAGCTGCCCAAGGACTAGTAGCTGGAATAAACGCTGCTCTGAGCTTAGACGGCAATGACCCTTGGATAGAGTCCAGAGGTAACAGTTACATAGGAGTTTTGGTAGACGATCTAATAACTTTAGGAACAAAAGAACCTTACAGGATGTTCACAAGCAGAGCAGAGCACAGACTGCTTCTCAGAGAAGATAACGCTGATCAAAGAATGACACCTTATGCACATGCCCTGGGAATTATAAGCAACAAGAGGTGGGATATTTTTCAAAAGAAAATGGCCGAGATAGACGGGGAAACACAAGCACTAGAAAAAATAAAAATAGACCCCTCTTCATTTGGAGGAAAAAATAAATCAAAACAACCTATTCTTTCCATCTTGAAGAGGCCAGAAGCAAAGCTAGAAGATATTTACAACTTAATAAAAAGACCGCTTCCAGAAAAAGGAGTGCTTTTAGACATTGAGACAACAAAAAAATATGCCGGTTATATTGAAAGACAAAACAAAGAAATAAAAAAAATAAAGAAATACGAAAACGCAAAAATACCAAAGGAAATTATTTTTTCAGAGATAACAGGATTGTCTAATGAGGCAAAGCAAAAACTGGAAAAGGTTTTGCCAAAAACAATAGCTCACGCTCAAAGAATACCGGGGATAACCCCAGCTGCAATTTCTCTATTATTAGTTCATATCAAAAAAGAACAAAGCGCGATATCAAAAAAAATTGGATCTTAAAGAACTACTAGCAGCATCAAGCCTAAATCTATCTGAAACCCAAATCAGCCAGGCTGATAAATATATAAATCAAATTTTGAAATGGAACAGAACACGAAACTTAGTATCCAGAAACTTGAAAAAGAATGATTTGGCAGAACACTTCTTAGACTGTGCTGTTTTGCACAAACATCTTTTGCCCGGATCGGTAATTGACCTGGGCTCGGGATCAGGTTTTCCAGGAATTTGTCTGGGGATCATAGACCCCAACAGAGAGCTAACTTTGGTAGATTCAAACAGAAAAAAAACATCCTTTTTAATACACATAAAAAACGAGCTCGGGTTGAAGCAAGTCTCGGTGAAGTACGCAAGAGTGGAGGAAATTAAAAAAATAGACGAAATAAATATTGTTTGCAGGGCATTCAAAGAACCGGCTGACTTGTTAAAAATCTTAGAAAAAAAAATCTCAAAGAGGAACAAAATAATTTTAATGGTTTCTGAGATGGAAACCCTATCTGCCCCAAGCTTTGATATTGGATATAAAGAGTCAGAAGCGTCTAAAATTATTGATAAAAAAAGAGGTTTCTTGGAAATTCAAATGTCCTAAAACTGATATAGTAGAGTTGTGAAAATTCTTGTTGTAGCAAACCAGAAAGGGGGCGTAGGCAAAACCACTACAACTTTAAATCTGGCTGCAAGCTTGGCAGCCGCAGGAAGAAAAATTCTTTTGTTGGACATAGATTCACAGGCCAACCTAACCTCAGGTCTCGGCGGAAAGAAGACATACGAAGAAACCACCATCACGGACGTGCTGCTTGACGATGCTTCGTTAGAAAGCTTGATTCAAAAAAAGCCTGATTTTAATTTTGACGTAATTCCAGGCAGCCCAGATCTTATATCCGCAGAACTAGAAATGGCGAGGGTACCTGACCCAACTTCAATTTTGAAAGGAAAATTAAACCTATTGGCACATAAATATGATTACTGCTTAATAGACAGCCCGCCGTCGCTTGGCATGTTGTCCGTTAGCGCCTTAAGAGCAGCGGACAAAATAATTGTTCCGCTGCAATGCGAGCATTTTTCAATTGAAGGCCTGGCTGCAATGCAGAGGACGATAATTGAGATAAATGAAGCCACGGGCAGCAAGCTAAAAATTGATGGAATCCTAAGAACTATGTTTGACCAAGAAAAAGAAAGGGCCAGAGAAATATCTGAAAAGCTGGAAAGGTCTCTTTCTCAGCAGGTATTCAGCACCATTATTCCTAGATGCGACCTGCTCGCAGAGGCCCCTTCGGAAGGAAAACCAATTATGTACATTAATCCAGATGCCAAAGGAACTCTGGCTTACTTTGCGCTTGCCGGCGAAATAATAATGAAGTTTGAGGATAAAAATGTCGCCTGAAAAAAAGAAAAGAGGGCTTTCAGCTTTTTTGTCGCCCGAGCAAGAAAAGAAAAAAAATAGGGGTATGGGAGCCTTTGTTGGTTCTGAAGAACTCCTGCCCACCAAAAAAGGAGAGCCAAACAATAAACCCAGTCTTGGCATTACTCAAGCCGAAATAAGCAGCATTAAGCCTAGCAGATTCCAAGCAAGAAAAAACATCCCTCCCGAAAGCATTAAAGAACTGTCCGACTCAATTAAAACTCAGGGCGTAATTCAACCACTAATTGTTAGAAAGCTTGCCAAGGGTTATGAATTGGTTGCAGGAGAAAGAAGGCTTAGAGCATCAAAACTAGCCGGCTTGAATACTGTTCCTGTTCTAATAAGAGAAGACTCTGAAGAATCGGCTTTGACAGTAGGCTTGATAGAGAACTTGCAAAGAGAAGATTTGAACCCGCTTGAAGAGGCAGAGGGAATTTTAAGACTACAAAAAGAATTTGGACTTACTCAGCAATCCATGGGCGAGGCGTTAGGCAAATCAAGATCGGCCATTGCAAACTCATTGAGACTTTTGCAGCTATCAAAACCAATTCAAAAAATGCTTTTTGATGGTCGGATAACCATGGGACATGCCAGAGCCTTGTTGCCTCTGCCCCCAGCTTACCAAGAGAAAATAGGAAAAAAAATAATCTCTTCTGGTCTTTCTGTAAGGCAAGCCGAAAAGTTAGCAAGCTCATACTTAAACAAAAAAACAGGCAGAGCACGAAGCTCATCGAAAGACCCAAACATTTTGGCGTTAGAGAACTCTCTTAGCGATGCGGTTAATTCACAAGTAATAATTTCTCACAAAAAAAACGGCAGCGGAAAAATTTCTTTCTCATATAAAGACCTTGACCAGCTTGAGCAAATCATCAAGCCCTTTAAAAAGGAATAATGGCAAATAAATTGCATCTAAGCCTTGAGAATTGGGCGAGGTAATCACTATAATGCACTGCCCAAATAATCATGGCTAAAGAGAGCGCACAAAATTTAATCGAAACCTCAGATTACATAGGTCATCACCTAGTAAATTTAACCTTTGGCTGGTGTGAGAAAACTGCTTCTTGGGGGTTTGCTAATCACCAGCAGGAACTTTTCAAAGAGCTGGACTCGGTTTGCAAGGTTTCAGAAATGGGCTTTTGGTCCTTTCATTTAGACACAATCTTCATGTCAATTTTGCTTGGCGCAGTAGTCTTCGGTTTTTTTGGTCTTGTGAATAGAGCAGCAAAAAAAGGTGTGCCCAGCAAATTACAAAATTTTGCTGAATTCATTCATGAGTTTATTGCAAGCGCAGTCAATTCGGGTTATCACGGCACCTCTAAAATAGTAGGTCCCTTGGCTTTTGCCAGCTGTCTTTGGATTATCTCTTGGAACTTAATGGATTTGTTGCCAGTAGAAATGGCCAGCTTCTTTGGGCATTTTGGGGGTGGATTTAACTATTTCAAAATTTTACCAACAGCTGATTTGAATGCGCCACTTGCTCTAGCGATTGTGGTGATGGTCTTGGTAACTTACTACAGCGTCAAAACACACGGAGCAGGAGGCTTCTTGAAAGAGCTTTTTATCGTGCCTCTTGGACCTTTAGAATTTATAAGCTATGTCTCTAAACATGTTGCATTGGCTTTAAGACTTTACGGAAATTTATTTGCAGGAGAAATGATCTTTAT
>CEVU01093514.1_pt1 | contig 13192 bp, 14 predicted proteins | sample 427081 | NCBI WGS metagenome assembly CEVU01 (sample SAMEA2623868, study PRJEB7988) | marine metagenome | biome: marine biome (ENVO:00000447); feature: deep chlorophyll maximum layer (ENVO:xxxxxxxx); material: "saline water (ENVO:00002010), including plankton (ENVO:xxxxxxxx)" | depth 80 m | reverse complement strand
ATATCAGCTTCAAATAATCTTTTATCTATATCTATAGATGCCGAGAAGGACTGGGCTAGCTTGTCACTGCCCGAAGTAAATCTTCCTCCCCAAAGCGGGTTCACTTTTTTTTCTTTTTTGGCCATAGTTTTAGTCTAGGTTATCTAGAATCAATTTAGTGGGTTCTAGCTGATTAATAGTATAGAAATGTACACCGGGTGCACCTCTTTTTATCAGGTGGGAAAAACTCAAAACTAAATGTTTTGGAGCTTTTTCCATAAATCTTTTAATTAATACTTATAAATCTCTGACTTGAAGGGTCCTTCTTCTGGTACATTTATGTAGTCAGCTTGATCTGATGATAGTTTAGTCATTACACCCCCAAATCCTTCTACCATATATGAAGCAACTTCTTCATCTAGTTTTTTTGGCAGAACTTCAACTTTTATAAGTTCTTGCTTCTTGTCATCATCATTTATATGAGCAAATTTCTTTTCATATAAATACATTTGAGCAAGAACTTGGTTTGCAAAAGAACCATCCATTATCCTTGAAGGATGGCCGGTTGCATTTCCCAAATTAACGAGGCGACCTTCTGACAGAAGAATTATATAGTTTTCACTATCTAAGTCAGGTTTATCTCCAGCCTTTGTATCTCTGAAAACCTTGTGAACTTGAGGTTTAACCTCTTCCCAACTCCACTCATCACGCATGTATTGAGTGTCTATCTCAGTATCAAAGTGTCCGATATTGCAAATAACAGCACCTTTCTTTACAGCTTTTAGCATGTGTTTATCACATACTTTGTAATTACCTGTAGTAGTAACTATTAAATCCGTGTCTTCTAATAAATTTTTATTTATTGACTCCTCAGTATCATTATTTATTCCATCTATATAGGGGGAAACTACTTCATAGCCGTCCATACAAGCCTGCATTGCACAAATAGGATCTACTTCAGTAACTCTTACCACCATACCTTCCTGTTTAAGGCTTTGTGCAGACCCCTTTCCTACATCCCCATATCCGATGACCAACGCTTTTCTTCCGGCTAGGAACATGTCTGTACCTCGTTTAATACCGTCATTAAGGCTATGTCTTGTTCCATACTTATTATCATTTTTAGATTTAGTAACTGAGTCATTAACATTTATCGCAGGCACTTTAAGCTCTCCTTTTTCTATCATCTCATTGAGCCTGACCACTCCAGTTGTAGTTTCTTCAGTAATTCCGTGAATATTCTCCAAGATTTCAGGATATTTATTATGCGCCATTGAGGTTAGATCGCCACCATCATCGAGAATCATATTGGCATCCCATGGTTTGCCATCACATAAAATAGTTTGTTCTATGCACCAATCAAACTCTTCTTCTGTTTGACCTTTCCATGCAAAAACAGGAACTCCTGACTCAGCTATAGCTGCAGCAGCATGATCTTGAGTAGAAAAAATATTACAACCTGACCATCTAACTTCCGCACCGAGTGCTGTTAATGTTTCTATAAGGACAGCTGTTTGGATGGTCATATGGATACAGCCTAATATTTTTGCACCCTTAAGTGGCTGTTCGTCTCCGTACCTTTCTCTTAGTTTCATTAATGCTGGCATTTCTGATTGTGCTATTACAATCTCTTTTCTTCCCCAATCTGCCAAGGACATATCGGCTACTTTGTAATCATTGTTACTCATAATTTTACCCTTTTAAAGCTTCAGCTCTGTCTGTTTTTTCCCATGTAAATGCAGATTCTTCTCTTCCAAAATGACCATAAGCAGCTGTTGATTGATAGATAGGTCTTTTAAGATCTAACATTTTAATGAGTTGCCTTGGCCTAAGATCGAAATGCTCTCTAACTAAGTCAGATATTTTATCTTCATTTATTTTTGATGTTCCGAAGGTATTCACACTTATAGAGGTTGGTTCAGCGACACCTATAGCATAAGACACTTGAATCTCACACCTATCAGCTAAGCCAGCTGCCACAATATTTTTAGCTACATATCTCCCCGCATATGCTGCTGACCTATCAACTTTTGAAGGGTCCTTGCCTGAAAAAGCACCTCCTCCATGCCTCGCCATGCCACCATATGTATCAACGATAATTTTCCTTCCAGTTAGACCACAATCTCCAACTGGTCCGCCTATTTCGAACCTACCAGTTGGATTAATGAAGTACTTTGTATCCTTATTCAACCAATTTGAAGGCAAGATAGGCTTTATAATTTCTTCCATTACTCCTTCTTTTAAATCTTCTTGCGATACATCTGGATCATGCTGCGTGGATAATACAACAGCAGAAATAGACTGGGGTTTACCATCTTCACCATAAACGAAACTAACTTGACTCTTGGCGTCGGGTCTTAGCCAAGATAATTTGTTACTTTTTCTAATGAAAGCTTGTTGTTCCACAAGCCTATGAGAATAAGTAATTGGAGCAGGCATCAACACTTCTGTTTCATTTGTGGCGTATCCAAACATCAACCCCTGATCACCGGCACCTTGTTCAAGATCTTCTCCTTCACCTTCATTCACACCTTGAGCAATGTCCTGAGACTGTTTGCCTATGGCATTAACCACTTCACAAGTATTGCCATCACAACCTACATCTAGACTGTTATAGCCTATATCTAATATAACCTTTCTTGTAATATCTTCCAGATCTGGATTAGACCCGCTTGTAATCTCTCCGGCTAAAACTACTAGGTTGTCTTTAACAAGAGTTTCGCAAGCAACCCTTGAGTCTGGGTCATCTTTTAACATAGCATCAAGGACAGCATCAGAGATTTGATCTGCCATTTTGTCAGGGTGTCCTTCAGATACGGACTCTGAAGTAAAAATTTTATACTCGGACATATTATCTCCAGCTACTAAGGAAGGCGTATTTTACACAATAGGTAAAATTTTGTTTAAAAAAAGGTACATTTTGCTTTTAATTCTATATACATCAAAAAGTATTTGCGAGACAATGTGCCATCTCTTAAAAATGAGTAAAAATTCAAGCCCCCAAACTGCAAACGCACTTCGAATCCTCGCAGTTGACTCTATACATGAAGCAAACTCTGGACATTCCGGTATGCCTATGGGAATGGCAGATATTGCCGAAGTGCTTTGGCAAAAACACCTAAGTCATAATCCTAACAACCCTGACTGGTTTAACAGAGATAGATTTGTATTATCTAATGGCCATGGCTCCATGCTCATATATAGCCTCCTTCATCTTTCAGGTTATGATTTATCTATACAAGACTTAAAAGACTTTAGGCAATTACACTCAAAAACAGCTGGTCATCCAGAATTTGGGATTACACCAGGTGTAGAAACAACAACAGGACCTTTAGGACAAGGAATTTCGAATGCGGTAGGAATGGCTATAGCTGAAAAGGTTTTAGCATCAAAATTCAACACCCCAGAACATAAAATTATTGATCATATGACTTATGTTTTCACTGGAGATGGATGCTTGATGGAGGGAATTTCGCATGAAGCTTGTTCTCTAGCCGGAACCTTACGTCTCGGCAATCTAATAGTCATATATGATGATAATGATATTTCTATTGATGGTAATGTTGAAGGCTGGTTTACAGAGGATATTCCAAGTAGGTTTGAGTCCTATGGATGGGATGTTATTCCAAACGTAAACGGACATAGTTCTGACGAAATAGATCAGGCTATCCAGAAAGCTAAATTAAATTCTGATAAGCCTTCATTAATATGTTGTAAAACACTCATCGGTAAAGGATCTCCAAACATGTCAGGAACGGCAGCTGCGCATGGTGCTATTGTTAATCCTGATGAGATAGAGTTAATTCGAAAAGAATTAAATTGGGAAAAAGACCCCTTTGATATACCTAAAGAAGTTTATGAAGATTGGGATGCAAGAGAATCAGGTAACTCCAGAGAGGAATCTTGGAATAAAAAGTTTGAAGAATACACATCTAAAAATCCAGAACTATCAAGTGAATTAAAAAGATTGATTGCAGGCAATTTGCCTGATGAAGTTGAAGAAAGTATTTATTCTTTTATTGAGCAAGTTCAAAAAGACCTGCCAAAGATGGCTACGAGGGTATCTTCTCAAAAAGTTTTAAATGTGCTGGGTCCTTTAATTCCTGAAATGTTAGGCGGTTCTGCAGATCTCACAGGCTCAAATAATACCAACTGGGATGGAACCAAAGAAATCAGAGGAGAGGATTTTTCAGGAAACTATATTAACTATGGTGTTAGAGAGTTTGGAATGACTGGAATTATGAATGGAATTGTTTTACATGGAGGCTTAAAGACCTACGGAGGGACATTCTTAACATTCTTAGATTATGCTAGAAACGCTGTAAGAATGGCTGCATTGATGAAAATACAAACAATTCTAGTATACTCGCATGACTCAATAGGGGTAGGTGAAGATGGACCAACTCATCAGCCGATTGAGCAACTAACCAGCCTTAGAACTACACCAAATCTAGAAACTTGGAGACCTTGCGATACCTCTGAAACAGCTGTCTCATGGCTGGCTGCTTTAGAAAATACAACTAAGCCAACTGCACTGATTTTATCAAGACAAGGCTTACCTAACTTCGAAAGAAGCCAGGATCAAATTGATTCAATGAAGAAAGGTGCCTATACATTGTATGAACCTGAGCAAGAGCCCCAGCTTATTTTAATTGCTACAGGGTCTGAAGTTGAATTGGCGATGGCAGTTGCCGAAGAAGTCAAAGATAGAACGCCTATTCGAGTTGTTTCAATGCCTTGCTCCGAAAGGTTTGATGTTCAATCTGATCAATATAAAGATTCAGTTCTTGGTAAAGGAATAAAAAGAGTTTCAATAGAAGCTTCTCATTCAGACTGGTGGAGAAAATATGTCGGGCTTGAAGGTGATGTTATTGGTATGGATTCTTTTGGAGAATCGGCGCCTGGAAATGTTCTTTTTGAACACTTCGGATTCACTAAAGATCAAATTATATCCAAATTAGATCTCTAAAATATGAGATACAAGAAGCTTAATGATGTTAACTTAAGCGATAAGTCTGTTTTATTGAGGCTTGATCTAAACACACCCATTGAAGAGGGCGTAGTCACAAATAAAGAAAGAATTATTAGGTCTCTACCAACGGTAAATTTCATTCTAGAATCAGGAGCTCGCTTGATAATCATAAGCCATTTAGGAAGACCTGAAGAAAACAATACGTTTCAAGAGGAATTTTCTCTAGCACCTGTAGTTAAGGAAATGGAAGGTCTATTAAACATGCAAATCCCTCTTTACTCCTTGAGTGAGATTGAAGGTTTAGATCAGGCTGATCATATTTCAATTATAGAAAATACCCGATTTAATATTGGTGAAAAAACCAATGATATAGAATTATCAAAAAGACTGTCCGCTTTGGCCGATGTGTTTGTCATGGATGCGTTTGCAACTTCACATAGGGCTCATGCTTCCACTACTGGAGTAATAAAATTTTCTGACGATGCCTGTGCGGGTTTTCTCTTGGATGAGGAGCTAACTGCTCTATCAAAAGTAAAAGAAAACGCAAAAAGTTCTGTAGCTGTCTTGGGCGGTGCAAAAATCTCTACAAAATTAAGTCTTATTGATTCGCTTTCTAAAACAGTAGATAAAGTAATCCTGGGTGGAGGTATTGCAAATACTTGTTTGGCAGCTAAGGGTTATGAGGTGGGTAAGTCGCTAATTGAAGAATCTATGCTAGAAGAAGCTAAAGAGTTGGCAGCAAATCCTAAAATAGTAATACCGGAATCTGTAATTGTTTCTATAAGTGCTGACGAGCCCGGCAGAATCACTCCTGCTAATTCAATACAAGAAAATGAAGCGATATTCGATATTGCTCCTGCTTCATTTGTTGATTTGGAGCCAATTATTATGAACGCTGGAACCATTCTATGGAATGGACCGATAGGTTTTTTTGAAAAAGAAAATTTTTTCGCTGGCACAGCCATGATCGCTGAGATGATTATTTCTTCAAAAGGCTTTTCAGTTGCTGGAGGAGGAGATACTATCTCTGCTGCTGAAAAAGCAGGGGTTCTAGATAGCCTTGATTATGTTTCAACAGCGGGTGGGGCATTCTTAGAATTCATGGAAGGAAAAAAATTACCTGCACTAGAAGCTTTGATAGATAAAGTTAATTGAATTTATTTGTGGAGAGAAAATATGAATTTTAATAGTTTAAATGAAATAGCAAGTTATATAGTTTCTGATGGAAAAGGGATATTGGCTGCCGACGAGAGTAATCCAACTTGCACAAAGCGCTTTGATTCGATAGGCGTAGATTCTACAGAAGAAAATAGAAGAGATTATAGAGAATTGCTTTTTAGGGCTGAGGGCATGAAAGGGAATATAGGTGGAGTTATTCTTTTTGATGAAACAATTCGTCAGATGGCAGCCGATGGTACCTCATTGGTGGATATCATCAACGCACAGGACGCACTGCCAGGAATAAAGGTTGATAAGGGACTAAGTCCAATAGGCGATTCAGAAGAAAGCCTTACACAGGGCTTAGATGATCTAGATGAAAGACTAAAAGAATATTTCGAACTAGGTGCGAAGTTCACCAAATGGAGAGCTGTAATAAATATTGGTGAAGGAATGCCCTCCTCCGAGGCTATTTCTGCAAATATGGAAGCTTTAGCTGAATACGCAAAAATTGTTCAAAACAATAATATGGTTCCAGTAGTAGAGCCAGAAGTCTTAATGGATGGAACTCACTCAATTGATGATTGTTATGATGCAACCTCTAGTTGCCTGGAGTCTCTATTTTCTAAACTAACTGACAAGGGCGTCGATATAACCGGGATAATTCTTAAACCTAATATGGTTACATCGGGATCAAATGCCTCCAATCAAGCAAGTATCGAAGAAGTAGCTCAAAGAACTGTCAATTGTTTAAAAGCAAATGTACCGGAGAGCTTACCAGGAATTACTTTCTTGTCTGGCGGTCAATCTGATGTTGATGCTACTGCCCATCTTGATGCTATGAATAAGATAGGGGGATTTAATTGGAAGTTAAGTTTCTCTTATGGAAGAGCTTTACAACAACCTGCTCTAAAGGCGTGGATGGGTCAAAGTGAGAATGGCTCATTGGCACAAGAAGCACTCTCTCACAGGGCCTTGATGAACAAATTAGCTTCCGAAGGCAAGTGGGATCAGTCTCTAGAAAATTAACCTGATTGAAATTACTTGTACAAAGAGTTTCTAAAGCTTCTGTAGAAGTAGAGGAGGAAGTAATTGGTTCGATTGGAAAAGGAGTTCTAGTATTCGTAGGCTTTGATAAAGAAGATAATCTAGATACTTTAAATTCGCTTTCTGAAAAGTTACTAAATTATAAAATTTTTAATGATTCAAATCACAAGGTAGCGCTTAGCCTTATCGAAACTAAAAATGATATTTTAATTGTTCCACAAGTGACCCTTTCTGTTGGAACAAAAAAAGGGACTAAACCAAGTTTTTCACATGCAGCTAATCCTGAAAAAGGCCATGAGCTGTTTACAGGCTTTAAGGGGCTGTTGGAGAGCAAGTTTAAAAGAGTTGAATCGGGAAAGTTTGGAGCGGAGATGTCAGTAAGCCTTGTTAATCAGGGCCCTATTACTTTCTGGTTCGAGCTATAACTTTTCTTCCTTCTGCTTAACAAACAAGTTGGCCATTACGATACCCAATTCAAATAATATCCAAGCAGGTATAGCCAGTAATGACTGCGAAATAACATCAGGAGGAGTTACGAGCATACCAACTGTGAAGCAACCAATGATTACATAAGGTCTTTTGCTTCTTAAGCTTTCTGAGCTGCTGATTCCGCTCCAAATTAGCAAAAATATAAATACAGGGATTTCAAAAGCAATTGAGAAAGCAAACATCATGCTCAACACAAAGTCTAGGTAACGGCTTATGTCTGTCATAATCAGGATTCCATCAGGGGCTGCTCCAGTGAAAAAACTAAACACTAATGGCAAGACTAAAAAGTATGTGAATAGAACGCCCAAATAGAACAATATCAGGCTGGAAAGCATTAATAAAAGGCTAAGACTTTTTTCATTTTCATACATTCCTGGGGCTATAAACTGCCAAATCTGGTTCAATAAAAAAGGCATTGATAAAAGAAGTGATACATAAAAAGTCAACTTTAGTGGAGTTAAGAAGGGAGAGGCAACTTCTGTTGCTATCATTGATGAGTTGTCAGGCAAAAAACTTAGCAGAGGCTCTGACAACATTAGGTATATATCATTTGAGAAATAAACCAAAGCTAAAAAACAAGTAAGAATTACAACCAATGATTTAAGGATTCTAGATCTTAGTTCTTGTAAATGCCCTAAGAATGAGCTCTTCTTCATAGCAGTCAATTTTTATCTTTTTCGATATCTTCAAGAATTTCTTCATTTCTTGAATCTTGATAAGCTTCATTGAGATCAAAAGCTTTATTGATTTCTACTTTCGCGTTAGACGCCTGTCTCTTAAACCAGTAAAAGGTTTTAGCTCCAGATCTTACTGCACCAGGAAGCCTTTCTGGTCCGAGGACCAAAAGAGAAATAATAGCAATTAGGAGGAGTTCAAGTAATCCTATATCGAACATAAGACTTTACTTATCTTTGTCTTCCTCATCCATGGTCTTTCGAAAGCTTTTAATGGTATTTGCTAAATCAGAGCCTAGACTTTTAATTCTCTTAGTCCCTCCAAACACCAAAAGTATGACAATTAAGAGTATTAAAATTTGCCAAATACCTATTCCACCTATTCCCATTCTATTTCTCCTTATCTGAAGCACTTCTTGAAGCTTTTTCTATATGACCTGATGTGCCAAATCTAGATTTCAACTCCGCAATTATCTCTTCTAAATTAATGTTCTCATTGCTTAAAAGAATAAATGTATGAAACCACAAATCCGCAGCCTCATGTATAACTTTTTCTTTCTTTGTTGTTGATGTATCTGATGTCGCCTCCAATAGCTCAAGAGTTTCTTCTAGCACCTTTTCGTTTATTTTTTTTGATCCAGCTTCAAATAAAGATTTCGCATAGGAGTCCTTGCTATTTGAACCTTTTCTCTCCTCAATTAAATCGAAGAGTTTTTGGAGGAAGTCTTCTTTCATTTGATCAAGTGATTATAAGAAAAAGTATCAAAATTATGAAAACTATCAGGAGAAAGTTATTCAATCGACTTTGTTTATAGATTTTACTCATTAGCTGTTTATGTCTTTCCTCATTAGCGCTCTGATAATCTTCCAGCTTAGATACTTGCTCTAGAGCCATATCAGCCATCTCTGGAAATTTCCTTGCTTTTTCTAACCAACTTAGGGAGTTCTTCTTTGCCCACTCAGCCAGCTTTTTTGGATTATATCTTTCAGAGATCCAATTCTTTAGGAAAGGGTTCGCTATAGACCAGAAATCCAGAGCTGGATATAGTTGTTTGCCTAATCCTTCAATATTAACTAGAGTCTTCTGAAGAAGCATCAAAGAAGGCTGCATCCTCAAATCAAACCTTCTTGCTGACTCAAATATAAATAAAAGCATCTCACCAAAGTTTATCTTTTCCATAGGCTGATCAAATATAGGCTCACATGCAGCTCTTATAGTATTCTCCAGATCATTTACTCTTGTTTCAGGATTTACCCATTTAGATTCAATTAAAATATTTGCAACTTCCCTGAAATCCCTGCCGATTACAGCTACTAGCATTCGCCCTATTTGATATTGCTCCTCTTCACTTAGCGATCCAACTATTGCGTAATCTACTGCTACATAACCAGGATCTATAGGATTTTTGGCATCGATAAAAATATTTCCGGGATGCATGTCCGCATGAAAAAAATTATCAATGAATACCTGTTTAAGAAATATCTCTACACCCCTTTCTGCGACTAGTTTTAAATCGACTCCAAGATCATTTAAGGTGTCTAAACGATCGACCGGTATACCTTCGATCATTTCCATAACCAGCAGGTTTTCTGAACAATAATCTAAATAAACATCGGGTACGTACAAAAGATCATTGCTTTCAAAGTTTCTTTTTGTTTGCTTGATGTTCGAAGCTTCAAGTCTCATATCTAGCTCTGATAGGATTACTGCCTCATATTCTGAGACCAGTCTAGATAATTCAAGCCGCTTGGCGTCCTCGAATTTTTTTTCAGCAAAATTTGCAATTCTCCTCATCAAAGAAATGTCACTTAGAATAGTATTTTTAATACCTGGCCTTACTACCTTTATAACTACATCTTTATCATTTTCTTTCAGTTTTGCAGAATAAACCTGTGCGATAGATGCTGCAGCAAGAGGTGAAGGATTAAAATCCTCAAAAACAGAGTTAATATTTGCACCTAACTCCCTTTCAATTATTGTAATAGCATCCTTTTCTGAAAAATGTGGTAAGTCATCTTGAAGAGATTTAAGGCTTTTAGCTATTTCATTTGGAACAACATCAGGTCTCGTAGATAGTAACTGTCCAAATTTTATAAAAATTGGTCCTAGGTCTTCTAAAGCAATCCTGAGTCTTTCGCCTGACGATTCTTTAGCTGAATAAATTTGCCAGGGTGAGATTAACAGTAAAAAACTAATAAATTTTGGTTTATCAAACTCATCAAGCTCTTTGTCAATGCGAGCTTTCAGCAAAGTATGTAAGATTTTTGTAAGTCTTAGGGCGTCTCTAAACATCAATCATTCCCTTTTGCCCAGAATGAATAGCAACCACTCCGTTAGTAAGGTTTTCATACTTACATTTAGTAAAGCCGCTATCTTCAAGCATCTCTTTTAACTCTTCTTGAGTTGGGTGCATTCTTATAGATTCAGCTAAATACCTATAGCTTTCCTCAGTTTGCGCAATAAACTCACCAATCTTAGGAATGACTTCAAAAGAAAAGAGGTCATATATTTCTCTAAAAACTTCATTTTGAGGCCTGGAGAACTCCAAAATGATCAACTTTCCTCCAGGTTTCAACGCTTTATTTATAGACTCAAGAGCTTTTTCTTTATGGGTAACATTTCTAAGCCCAAAGGCTATAGTAATCAAGTCAAAAGTATTGTCCCGAAAAGGGAGAAATTGAGCATCTATTTGTGCAGTTTGTATATTCTCAATTCCTTCATCTATCAAACGATTTCTTCCCTCATTGAGCATAGAGGCGTTTATATCGCTGAGTATAAGCATGCCTTTTTCAGGAGATACTTTATCTCTCATCAGCTTAACCATGTCGCCTGTACCTCCTGCGAGATCCAGAACTTTAAAGTTTTCTTTGATGCCTGAAGTTTCTATTGTGACTTTTTTCCATAATCTATGAATACCAAATGACATTAAGTCATTCATAAGGTCATAGTTTTCCGATACAGTATCGAAGACATTTCCCACAAGGCTGGCCTTTTCGTCTGAGTCAACTTCTTTGAAACCAAAGCTGGTTTTATCTTTATTGTCTTTTTTCATAAAAACGACTGAGCATTCTATATCAAGCCAACCTAATTAACCTTTCTGTTTAATAAAATCCTATCTATGGACTTTAGGTAAATGTCCAGACTTCTATTAAAGCCTTTTATTTGGCTATCATCACTAGATTTGAATACAAAACTAATAATATCAATAGCCAAGTTTTCATTTTGTTCAACTTTTGCTCTAAATGCTTCACTTCCAAGAGAATCAAACGCATTTAAATAAATTGTCATCTCGTTTTCATAATCAGGAGAATCACTATTCCTTAAAAGTTGAATGAATTCATTAATCCAAAGCTGTTGTAAGTCTGACCATTCTTGTCTAATTTCTTGATGGTTGCTTAATCTTAGTTTGAGTTCATCTATCTGATCTATTCTTAAGCTAATTCCGATGCGATCAAATCCAGATGTATAGTTATCCAGAATTCTCTCTTTGTATTCCTTTTTATCTTTAGCTCTTTCTTTTTCTCTTTCATCTCTAATTTTTTCGAAGTGTTGAGCAATTTCGTTTATCTGCCTTTCATTAAGACCTCTTGAAAAATTGATAATGGGTTTTTCGAAGTATTGGTTAATTCTTTTAAAAAGGTCTTCACCTTCTTTATAGGCTAATCTAATTTCATTTTCTGGATTTTCTATATCTATGGTTTTAAGGTTGTTCAAGAGAAGCCTGACCTTTTCAAGCTCGTTGATACTAAACCAGTCCAAAAACTCTTCAGATATGCGATCAATCTCTTGATTTTGCATTTTATTGAAGTCAGCGAAGTCTTTGAAATAGTCAGCTATGTAACCATCAAGTCTTTCATACACCCATGATCCAGCCAAAGAACAGGAACTCAGAGCGAAAACCATGAGAGATGATAGGCAAAATTTAGAAATTTTTTTAAGCATTACTAGGGGTTATTGTAATTTGCAGTTAGAATTCTGTCCGCAAATGTCAGATACAAAAAAATATCCTACCTTAGTTTGGTTAGATTTAGAAATGACCGGACTCGAACCAGACTCAGAGAGAATAATAGAAATCGCCACTGCCGTTACTAGTCATGATCTCTCTGAAATAATTGAGGGGCCAAATTTGGTCATTCAACAGCCACAAGAGTTTATAAGTAATATGGATGAGTGGAATACCAATCAACATACTAAATCTGGATTGGTGGAAAGTCTTAAAGTCACTAATATAACTATTGATGAAGCACAAAAACAAACACTTGATTTCCTATCCCGGCATACCGAGAAAGGACGGTCACCTCTATGCGGTAATACCATCTCACATGATAGGCGTTTTTTAAGAAGGTACATGCCGGAATTAGATAGCTTTTTCCACTATAGAAATGTTGATGTAAGTTCAATAAAAGAATTAATTAAACGCTGGAATCCTGAGTTACTTGACGGGTTCAGAAAAAGCGGCGGGCATAGGGCTATGGAAGATGTTCTAGAGTCTATAGAAGAGCTTAAATTCTATAGAGACAAATTCTTTGTCTAGTCGTTTTTTTTCCCAGGATCCTCAAACATTGTGTTCGCTATAGGCATAACTTTCGCAGATTCACTAGAGGTAATTTTTGCCGTCCCCTTTTTATCGACTTCATCGATTCTCATTATGCAACTCACAGGTATGTAACTCCTTTGAACTCCTTTGAATTCATTCTTAAGTTTTTCTTCGCTCGTATCGACAACTATTTTTGAGTTTTGATCAAATATATATTCTTCTACTTCGATGAATCCATACATGTCACTTTGGTATATTGCCTCGGCATATATTTCGTAAACTTCACCCAGTTGAACAAATACAACTTTGTAGATTCCTTTTTTTGCCATTACAAT
>CEVU01153663.1_pt1 | contig 13261 bp, 17 predicted proteins | sample 427081 | NCBI WGS metagenome assembly CEVU01 (sample SAMEA2623868, study PRJEB7988) | marine metagenome | biome: marine biome (ENVO:00000447); feature: deep chlorophyll maximum layer (ENVO:xxxxxxxx); material: "saline water (ENVO:00002010), including plankton (ENVO:xxxxxxxx)" | depth 80 m | reverse complement strand
TTCTTTGAGAATCCAGTCTGTGTGCGGACTCTCTTACCGACTTCTAATGCTCTTCTGAATGCTGCATTTATAATCGGGCCGCAAGTATTTTCTTCTTGAGCTTTTTTCCACGCAACTTTTACCTGATGCTGAATTTCATTTTCTCCAACTACGGCTGAGTCTAAACCACAGGTAACAGAAAAAAGATGGCGAATCGCTTCATCCTCATAATGAACATAAAGATAATCATTAAAGTCTTCAGCAGGAAGATCAGATAAATCAGACAAGAAATCTCGTACATCTTGATACGCACCGTGAAACTTTTCTGCAAATACGTAAATCTCAGTTCTGTTACATGTTGATAAGACAACTGCTTCACTGACATGTCTTCTAGACTTCACGTCCACCAGAGTCTTGGGAAGGTTGTCTGCAGGCACAGCAAAAGACTCAAATAAATTGAGTGGCATAGTGCGGTTGTTTACTCCAATTACTACAAGAGACAAGCTGTGACAATCCTTGATTCGTTTACTACCCTTAGGGGCTATCTCCAGCATCCCTGAAACGAAACGTTCGTGCCAAACCAAACCTAAATGGTTTTGATGCTGATATTTTTCTTTACTTAAGCCTAACCTATCGTAGTTTTTTAGAAGAGGTAACAGCGAAAGAGAAATTTATCTTGCTAGAAAAAAAAGTTGCAAAAGGCTGGCGAAAAGGATCACGCCTATAAGGACAAAGACTGCCAACGAAGTAGCTTTCCTCATGATTTTTTTTTCAAAGTGACCATTGTTTGCGTGCTTTCTTGAATCGCACCATTTTCAATCTTCACTTGTTGACCTTCACCTAATCGAAGCTCCTCTGCAGCAGAGCGCCCACACATACAAAGAGCAAGAAGACCCGTGCTATCAACAATTATTCCAATATCTGATTCTTGAATTTCTTCGAAAGTTTTTGCTCGTCTAATGCCACGCACACTGTCGCCTATACGTATAAGCATCTGCTCACCGAAGAGAGAAATATCTTCTTCAGATATATTTAGCTGGAGATTCCCGAAATGATCTTCCCATAAGATTTCTGCTACGACCATATCACCCTCTTGAGATGAGATAGGCAAGAGACCTGGTTGTAATGAGGAAAGCAAAATAGAACTTCCAAGGCTAGAAAAATCAACTCCGTTGCATAAGTGAGCTGCGACTGGAGCAAATACATCTCGTCCAGCAAAAGTCGTAGACAAAGATGGTAAATGGAATTGTTGGTTATCTAATTCAACCGCTCGGGTTACTTCTCCGACCATTGCGATAGCTGGAGCTAAGAGACCGTTGTCCGGACCGACAAATACCCATTCTCCATCATTTATTTCTATAGCAATTGCTCTTCTTTCGCTTCCAACTCCTGGGTCCACTACAGCAAGAATAACGCCTGGGAGCATATATTGAGCAGCACGTGCCAGTGCTAAACCACCCGCTCTAATATCATGAGCTTTAATTCCGTGGGTAATATCTATGACAGTAACATTCTCTGAAATTGAGCCAATCACGGATTTAGCTACGCCAACGAACTCATCTTTGTATCCATAGTCGCTGAGAAAGCTAATGGTTGAGTATTGATTCACAGTCACAATTTGATTGTATCGCTGCGATTAATTCTTTGATGGGGTCTATTAACCTGTCTGATTGTAACGACTGGCTAAAAAGTTGTTTATATCATCTTCGTTTATTCGATATGATTTCCCGACTTGAACAGCTCTTAGGTCACCAGACTTAATAAGCCTATAAACAGTCATTGAAGAAACTCTCATGAGGTTTGCTACCTCTCCCACAGTCATGAATTGTGGTAGCGGGGCTTTCTGATTCTCCATAACATCCTCATTCTCTCTTGAAGGGTCACCTTAGGCGTATATAAAGAAAGTGCAAATCCTATAGAAGGGTTTTTATTTCTACTATTCACCAAGTTCTTTTGATCTTGATGTTGCTTTAGAAATTGCTGCGATAATGATCTCTGTAAATTGATTTTTATCCAAATGATCAATAGCAGCAGCAGTAGTTCCGTTAGGCGAAGTTACCGAATTCCGTAAGTCAGAAGGGCTAACTCCAGAGCTGGAAAGGAGACTTGAAGCACCCAGTAATGTTTGTCGTGTCAGCACATCTGCAACCGTCGGGTCAAGACCGTTCTCTATTCCAGAAGCAATCATTGCTTCAGCTAATAGGAAAAGATATGCAGGACCTGAACCACTTAATCCAGTGACTGCATCAAGGGTCGTTTCATCTACTACTACGACTTCTCCAACAGCTGAAAGAATGGAGCTCGCCCAATCAAGATGATCTTTTCCCGCAGACGATCCAGCTGCAATAGCTGCCATACCTTTTCCTATCATTGATGGCGTATTTGGCATAACTCGTATAACTGGTGTTTTCTCTGGAAGTTCTTTTTCTATCGCGCGTGTTGTAACACCAGCAGCAATTGAAATTACTAATTCAGGTTTCATTTCTGCTAGCTGCTGGCATATAGAAGCAACTATTTGAGGTTTTACTGCTAATAAGAATTTTGCACTAGGTAAAATTTCTTTAGAGAAGATCGCACCCTCATATTTACCTTGCAATTCTTTCAAACGGCTTTCATCAGGTTCAATAATCGAAATTTCATTTGGTTCAGCCCATTTTGATGCAATCAGTCCACCAAGAAGTGCCTCCCCCATCTTGCCTCCACCAACTATTGAAAGTTTTATGCCCATAATTTAAAGGTAGTAGCTTCTAGATAGGTGTGAGTATCTTTATAAGCATTTTGGAAGAAGTCTTAATGAAACCTGGATGCGAAACCAATTCGAAGAGCTGCTTTAAAGGTAAGTTCAATAGCTGCGTACATACTACCTATTATCCAATCAAGATTTTTTTCCGTTATCCATTCATTCTGAAGTTCCCCTGAAAGATATAAAGCATTCTCATCACCAATTAAAAAGAATATTCCGTGCAACTTTTGATTTCGCCGAAGTATGTGCTCATAAAACTTTGCTTCGTTCTCTTCAGGGGCAGGCATAACGTAAGTTTCAAAATGAAGTGTCCGTTGCCCTAACGTTATTAGGATCATGTAATTCTGCTTTTCTTCTCCACTGACCCTTACGTACCATCTACTTTCCTCTTGGTCATAATCAACAGATTTAATTACGAGGTCTTTAGCAAGTTCAGATTGAAGCCATTCGCCGACTCTTTTCTGGATTAATTTAAGTTCAGAAGGGGAATTAAAGTCATTACTCATTGAATTCCCTATCGGCAATCGACAAGTGCTTCTGAAAGTATAGAAGCATAGATTGAAAGAAGATTTTCAGCTGTTTGTCCCCAAGAGTACTTCTTTGCTTTTTCAGCTGCATTCATAGCAATCTCAGTCGATTTTAATGGATTCATAAGAAGCTGATTAATTGCATTTTTGTAGTCAATTGGATCCCAACCATTTACGAGAATCCCAGTAACACCATCATCTATCAGATCCTTTAAACCACCTACTGATGCTGCTACTACTGGTGTTCCACAGGCAGCAGATTCTAGTGCTACGAGACCAAATGATTCTGACCGACTAGGAACCAGCACTATATCGGCGGCGCGATAGTAGGTGCTCAAGATGTAATGGGGTTGTGGTGGGATGAAGATCACCTTTTTATTAGAAGGAAGTTTTTCTATCAAAGCTCTTAGGTTTTCCTTATGTGATTCTCCTTGGGGTCCACTTGCGCCCCCCACAATAAGTAATGTCATTTCCTGATTTTCAAATTCTTTAAGAGATTTTATTGCTACTTCAACACCTTTCAAAGATTGCAAACGACCTACATACATGAGTATTGGACCACTGGGCAGTCTTAGCGCTGATCTTGCTGCCTTTTGGTTCCCTGGTGAAAAGAATGCGTGCTCTACCCCTAGAGGATTAACACGTACCCGTTCATTAGGAGCGTTATATAGCGAATGTAATTGCATTTTCTCAATCAAACTATTTGCAATAATCATTTCTGAACAACCGATAATTTTTTGCTCAGAAACAATTCTTTCACTAGATTCGTGATCGCCCGTTTCATTTTTAGCTTCACCAAGCGTATGGAAAGTCGTTACTAATGGAATATTGAGTTTATGTTTTAGGCGATGACCAACAATTCCAGAAAGCCAGTAATTTGCATGAATTATATCTACCGATTTCCTACTATTAATATCAGCAGCTACTTTATCTGTGAACTCTTCAAGAATATTAGGTAGTTCCTCTTTCATAAGGTCGAATTGACCAGCATGGATATGAACAATGTCTACTCCCGGTTCAAGATGGACTTCGTCCGGAAGTGATGCTTCCCATCTTCTAACATAAATTGTGCACTGGACTCCTCTGTGTGCAAGAGCGGCAGCTACCTCCCGAATGTACACGTTCATACCGCCCGAATCTCCTTGACCGGGTTGGATAAGAGGGGAAGTGTGCATGGAAAGAATTGCGACATGTAAATCTTTTTTATGGAAATAATCAGAATGGGTTTGATCTGGATAGGGCTCTAGAGAACCTCCCGAAACAGGGGGCAATAGAGCAACCTCATCTGCTGAAGTTACCGCATCTTCCATGTTTGCTGGGTTACCATTAACCCATATGCGACAAGTAGGAACCAATGATGCAAAATCCTTACCGAAATTTTTGATAGCTTCAGATATAAGCTCCTCGACTGTTCCAGCTTCAAAAGTTATTTCGCTGGTTCCAGCTATTTCTCTAATAGATGCAAATAGTCGAAGAGTTGCCACATATAAAGACTACCGCCTGAACTGATGACAAAATTACTTCTCGTGCGACATGGGCAATCGGAATGGAATGCTTTGGGAAAATGGCAAGGTAAAGCTGACCCCCCTCTTACTGAATTAGGGAAGCAACAGGCTTCAATTGCTGCAATGAAACTTCCAGATTTCAGTCTTCTAGCATGCTCTAACCTGCAAAGAGCAAGCTTGACTGCTGAAATATTTGCTGAGTCTACAGGTTGGGATAAAACAAAGATTATCACGGAGCCAAGTGTTCAGGAAAGAGATGCTGGAGGTTTCAGTGGTTTAACAAGAACCGAAATAGACAAGAAATTTCCAGGCTATCTAAATAATAATATATGGCCTGAAGATTGGGAATCAGATCAAATTTTAGTTAAACGGCTTCGTAAAGGTCTAGCTAACATTATTTCTAAATCAAGTAACGCAGGGGCTATAGTCGTCGTAACTCACGGCGGATGTATTTATGCACTAGAAGGTTTGTGCGGTGAACCTTACCGCCGTATTTCTAATCTTGGTGGTCGATGGTTTGAGATAGAAGATGATGAGATTATTATTGGAAACCGCACACACTTACTTCCAGAAGAAGAGCAAACATATCCTGACCAGATATAAACAATCTTGTACCTCCGGTGGGATTCGAACCCACGATCTTCGGATTAAAAGTCCGCTGCCTTACCAGACTTGGCTACGGAGGCATGTATTGACAACTAGTAGACGGTGAGTTTACCGACTCTAGAACTTGTTCTGTCAAAAGTTTAGGTTAGTGGGTGAGTGGTGATTTACCTTTCTATAACTTATGGTTTTCATAAGAAAACTAATTATTAGAATTTATGCATTAGAAGCTTAATTTTTAATGACTACAGTTAGATCTAAGCTTTCCTTGAGTAAAACGTTTCCGGTTCTGTATGACAATTCTTATTGATAAACCCATTTGGCCATTTCGTGGAGAGAAATGGTCGCATCTTATTAGTGACGTAAGTTACGAAGAACTTCATGATTTCACTAAAAGGTTAGGAATACCTCTTAGTGCCTTTCAAGGAGACCATTACGATATTCCTGAGCGAATGTGGGGTAAGGCTATTGAACTTGGAGCAGTTCTCGTTGACCCACGAGAACTTGTGAAAAGATTAAGGAAATCAGGACTGCGGAAAAGGGTTTCTAATACCTAAGAGGGTTTATAGCCTTAAAGTAATTACATGCTCGACATGAGAGAATCTAACAATGGAAAATAGTGATCAAGTACAACTAATACTCCCGACTTCTCCTACTTATGAAAAAGTAGCGCAAACTACTATTGCTCATCTTGGAATACGTAGCGGATTTTCTTTGAAAGAGGTCGAAGACCTTCGGTTAGTAATGAAAGAAACAACCAATCTCTTTATCTTGGCGCAAAAATGGGATAACCCGCTACACCTTAATTATAAATTTGCCCTGAGATGCATGCAGGTAACAGTCGCTTGCCAAACCACGGACCCATTAGAAATAGATGATAATGCATTGGATAATTTTAGGTTGAATGTGCTTCCACTAGTTAAAGAAGTAACTGTGAATAGGGAAAAAGCTTGGGTTGTTTTTGAGATCTCGCCAGATGACAGCGTGGCTAATTAACTCCTGTTGAACCGAATCCTCCGTCTCCTCTTTCTGTCTGAGTTAAATCGTCCATTTCTATAAAATCTGCTTGCTCGACTTTTTGAATAACTAATTGGGCGATGCGTTCTCCTCTTTTTACCTCAAAAGAATTCGTAGGGTCTGTGTTGATTAACAGAACCTTGAGTTCTCCTCTGTAACCACTGTCTATTAACCCTGGAGAGTTAAGACAAGTGACTCCATGTTTAGATGCTAAACCACTTCTTGGCTGGATAAATCCGGCGTACCCTTCAGGAAGTGCAAGGGCAATACCAGTTGGCACTAATGCACGACCACCTCCCGGTGCAAGAACAGTTTCTTCTGCTGCGATTAAATCACAGCCTGCGTCACCAGCTTGTGCATATTTCGGTAAAGGTAGTTCTAAATCAAGTCTTTTAATGGGAAGTTTCATCACGGAGGAATCGTAGCGACTATTTAAGTTCCCTGCATAACAAAACAAGATTCTTTAGTTTCGTCAGAACTGCTCATGTTTGCCATAGAATCAGCGAGATGCTTGCTTGGATAGATCTAGAGATGACCGGACTTGATCCGGATGAAAATGTGGTTGTTGAGATCGCCACCTTAATCACGAATGACGAATTAGAAATTATTGCCGAAGGTCCCGACCTCGTTATACATGCGACTGAAGAGGATTTAGCAAAAATGGATTCTTTTGTAGTCGATATGCATACGAAAAGTGGCCTTCTACCGGAAATTAGGAACTCGAATATAAGCGTTGAAGAAGCAGAGAAGCAAACGATGGCTTTTCTCAATGAACACATTAAAAAAGAAAAAAGTGTTCCGCTATGCGGTAATTCAATAGGAACAGACCGAAGATTTCTAGCAAAATATCTTCCAAATATTGAAAATTTTCTTCATTATAGATCAGTTGACGTTTCTAGCATTAAGGAGCTAGTCAAGCGTTGGTTCCCTGAAATACTAGAAGAAGCGCCCAAAAAAAATGGTGGCCACCGTGCCATGGAAGATATAAAAGCTAGCGTTGAAGAGTTGCGATTCTATCGAACAAAGGTCTTTTCTAAAGATAAAGATTCCTTATGAAACACTCTCACTGTGAACATTCAAAAGACGCGCCCGAAAAGCAACGTCAAAAAAAAGAAGAACAAGAGCCTGCTAGCGAAATTGTGACAGAAGTTGCTCCAAATGTTCTCCGAACGCAACTTCCAGTTAATCTGCCAGGGCTAGGCCACGTCAACTGCTATGTCCTAGAAGATAAAAAAGGAATCGCGGTAGTAGACCCAGGTTTACCTGGTGATGACTCTTGGCTAGCTTTAGAAAACCGGCTTCAAACTGCCGGATTTAAAATTAAAAACATTCACACCGTCGTTGTTACCCACTCACATTTTGATCACTTCGGGGCAGCTGATCGGATAAGAGAAAATACAGGTGCTCATATCCTGACACATGAAAATTTTCGAAATGCTTTCAATCGCACTGAAATTTTAGAAAATGAAGACTCAGATGCTCTTGACCCAAACTCTGAAGAAGCACAACAACAAGTTATTGACAGAATTTTTTCAGAAAGGCTTCCTTGGGGAACCAAACGAACTATGCCACCTCCAGAAGAAATTACTCGGTTTAAAAAAATGGGGCGTTTCAACTCCTCCTGGTTTCGAACACCTAAACCTACAGTCGAGGTAAAAGATAATGAATCAGTAATTCTTGGAGGTAGAGAATGGCTTTCCATTCATACACCTGGTCATACAAATGACCATTTGTGCCTGTGGGACCCCGAATATGGTGTGATGTTTTCTGGTGACCACGTATTACCTACAATTACCCCCCATATCGGTGGTATTTCACCTGAAACTGATCCATTAGCGAAGTTTTTCAACTCGTTACATAGAATGACTTTATTCAAGGATGTCTCGATTGCGCTTCCTGCTCACGGTCACCCATTTACTAACCTTGGAGAACGCTCACTTGAGATAATTGATCATCATCAGGAAAGACTAGAGACAATTCGCCAAACAGCCCAACAACTCGTTGGTGGTTCGGTTACAGACTATATGCGGGTGCTTTTCAGCGAAAGAGCTTGGGGTGATATGGCTGAAAGCGAAACATTTGCCCATCTTGAACATCTTAAGGAACTAGGTGAATTAGTTCGCGAAAGTGAGAACGGATTAATGTCTTACCAGTTAAAATCTTCCTAAAATTACTCGTTGAGGATTTAATTCACTTGACATACTTCGCTTTTGATGATGCCCTTAAAGAATCCGCTTGTGAAGGAAACTAATTCTTGACGGAATTTGGTGGAGTATTACTGACAACACAATATGATGATCATCTGCTGAAATGGAAAGGAGAAATGATGCTTAACCTAGATTACAAAATTGAAAGTGATTTAGCTTTAGAAACTTCAAATTTCTCCTGCGCTGATTTACACGTTTCTTCAACACAATTATTAACCAAAGCCCTACCAGCACAACCATTTACGCCGGCACATAAAGGCCATTATCCGACTACGGCCTTTAAGACCTATTCTGTTTGGCCTGAGGAGTGTACGTACTAGCTCTTAAACTGCGAAGTACTTCCTTAGGCCGTCGGAAATTCCGGCGGCTTTTCTGCTTTTTATACCAATCCAATCAAAGGAGACAAAATGATAACAACTACTTATACATCTGAAGAATGGCAAGCGTATGCAGAATGCGCGGCACCTACCATAAATAATGACATTTTCTTTTCTGAAGAAATACACGAAATAGCTACAGCAAAGAGCATTTGCTTAAATTGTTCTGTAATTTCACCCTGCCTTCAGGGAGCTATTGAGAGAAATGAACCTTGCGGCGTCTGGGGGGGTCAACTATTTATGAATGGGAAAGTCTTAACAATAAAAAGACGACGTGGTAGGCCATCAAAAATTCCTCGCCCTGAAGAACAAATGCCTGAAATACCAGTTCCTGAGCATCTTCTGGATCTTCTTAAAACAGCCTAGTTAAATGCAAGGCCTCTCTAATTAATTGTTGAAAGAAGCAACGGTTTAAGCGAGCTTCTGATGCTGATCTGCCCCTAACACTTTTATCCGGTGTTAGGGGCAGTTGAGAGTTATCTCCTTGTACGTCTGACAAATACGAAATTTAACTGGATACAAGGTAGTTTCTAAGGGTGAACGTCTTTCGAGTTTCCTTTGCCATTGCAGCTTTAGGTGCGATTATATTAATAGGCTTCTTGTCTTTTAATACCTCAACAAAAACGGATATTGAATCTTTCTCTGAATTATCTGGACTAGAGAACCTCCGTGATAGTGAAGGTTTAACTTTTGATAGTTCTTCTCTTGTTGGGAAAAGTATCGTTATTAACTTTTTTGCTTCTTGGTGTGAACCGTGCAGGAGAGAAATTATTGAGATTCAACGCATTAACGATAGAAGCTACAAACCGGACAAAGCATCTAATTACTTAGATGAAAAATCAGTAGTTTTTGTGGGAATAAACAGTGGTGAAACAGATGAAGTTAAAGCACAACAGCTAATCACAGAAACGAAAGCTTCTTACCTCATTCTCTTTGGCGACGATGGGACTCTTCTCCAGGAGGTCGGAGCTGTTGGTCTACCCTTTACCATCTTTGTTAATACACAGGGACAAATCGTAGGTAAACATTTAACAGCGATGGCTGCTGATGACGTATTTAACTTACTTGAAAAATATTTCCCATGATTAGCGTTGATCTTGCTTTTCCGCTCGCAGCTGGTTTAATCGCTGCTTTCAACCCTTGTGGGTTTGCTATGTTACCTGCATACCTTTCTTACTTTCTTGGTATAGAAACAGAATCAGGTAATAACAAGTTTCTTAGCATTCTTAATGGGTTGAAAGTTTCGCTAGCATTATCTCTTGGCTTTGTTTTTGTTTTCGCGACATTAGGAATCCTTACCAATACCATTATTTCCGAGGGCAGCATTGAAAGCCGCGCAGGATATATCACTTTAGCAATAGGTATTTTATTAATTATTCTCGGGCTTTCTATGATTCGAGGTTTTCACCCAGTCATCAATATTCCTCGATTTAATATCACGGGAATCAATCGACAACTTGCTTCAATGTTTCTTTTTGGAGTTTCATATGCTTTTGTTTCTGTTGGTTGTTCAGCCCCGATTTTCTTCATCACCGTGGGAGGGTCATTCAGTCGGAATGGAATTATTGACGGTTTAGCTGTCTTTATTTCATATGCGATGGGAATGAGCATAGTAATAACCGTTTTGACGTTAGGTCTTGCTTTCGCTAGGTCCGCTATTACTGACAATCTTCAGAAAGTTCTTAAGCATTTAAATCTTATTTCTGGCTTGTTTCTAACTGTTTCTGGGTTTTTCCTTACAGCATATGGGTGGTGGGAGATTCAAATCACTAAAGGAAATTATGGAACGAATCCTTTAGTTGACCTTTCACTGCGAGGGTCGGGCCGTTTAAGTAATTGGGTAAATGATGTTGGTGGAGGACGATTCGCTATGGCATGTCTGTTGATTGTCATGGGCCTTTTAGTTTGGGCTATTAGTAGCCAAATTGTTAACCGGAAAAATAGATTCTCTCTAAGAGTTGTTTATCTTGGGTTAGTCCTAGTTGCAGAAATAGCTTTAAGTGAATTTAATCTACTTATTGTCCCGTTAGCCCGAACGATCGGGGATATACCAATACGAATTCAGCATTGGTTTACTAACCCGTTACGATGGGCCGCCCTTTTAGAAGTTATTTTCTTTCTATTACTAATTACCTTTTGGAGTCCATTGATTAAATCTAAGCTTCATAAAAATAGAAAATTAAAAGAGCCCAAAAAGCATTTATCAGAACATGGATAGAATCACAGACATACCAAATATTAAGGAAGAGCTAGCTATTCGTTCTACGTTTGGTTTTATGTCTTATCACGGCGGGACTCTCGAGAAAGCTACTGATGTAATCGCTCGAGAAGCAGCTGAAATTTCGGGATCATCATATTATGGACTAGTTCAAACTTCTGAAGACCCAATTCATTTCCCATCAACGGAAATGATGAACGAACAGTCTGATAAATTATCAACTTTTCTAAAACATGTTCAAATTGTTATTACTGTCCATGGGTATGGCCGCGAACATTTGTTCCACTCAATTCTATTAGGGGGTCATAACCGTTCTCTCGCAGTGCATTTAGCTTCCTTCTTGAGAGTCGCACTGCCTGATTATTCATTTGAAACTCGGTTAGAAGAAATTCCTAAAGAGTTAAGAGGATTACATTCAAAAAACCCTGTTAACGTTCCACCTTTAGCTGGGGTGCAGTTGGAGCTGCCACCAACTTTACGATGGAATCGCGAAGAATGGGGCTGGTCAGATAACGGTGGAATCGGCCGCGCTAAACAAGTAAACACATTAATCAATTCACTTAGCAATGCAGTAAATGCCTGGCCGCTATAACTACGTTTGAAATAAGTAAGGCCCCCGTTGGAAGCAGAGACCCAACCGTTTCCAGTTGACACAAGGAGCTTTCAATGTTCACTGCGTTCTTATGGTCTCTACCCCCAACGGGGGCCTATAACCATTAAAGACATAAGGTGCAAGAAATACCTAGTCATCGACCATGACTTAACAGAACCGTAACAAAAGATTGGAGGGGTATTAACCCCTCCAATCAATATTAAAAGGTCGCTATTGTTTTACATTACTTTTTGTCTAATTGCATAGTGCAATGACCCCGGAACGATAAGCCCTACTGATTTTTCGTATAAGGCTAACCAATCTTCATTTTCTGAGAGCTTCGCGTTGCTTTGATTCAAATCTTCCATAGAAGCAAAATTAGTAACAAAGAACAGTTCAGAAATGTCACCAGTCAAAGGCCTAACGACACCAACTTCATCACCGGAAATAGATGTTGCTAATTCGGCTACTTCGAGACAGAAGGCAGTTGCTTCCATTTGCTTGGGCGTTTCGACTCTAACAGTATTAACCGCTGCAAAAGCAGCAAACTCACCCATAGGTTTAATAATCTCTCCAAGTCGATCCTCAACAATATCCGCAATTGATTCGCTTCCGACAAGCATTGAATTAATTTCTTGATCAGCCATATAGCTCATGCGCATCTGCTCATAATCGGCAAGTGTTTCAAAGCCTGTCGTTAAGAAAACGGCATTTGGGTCTCCTCCGATATCAACGTGCATTGAGTAATCAGTACCCATCTTTGAATTCATTGAACTCAATACAGAACCAGTCAGACTAATGGCATCTGCCATTCGCCCAGACTTAGCTGTAAGAGTTCTTCCAGCAATAAACATAATTATTTCTCCTTTTCTAATTTTTTTATTTAAATAAATCGGACGTATGTTACGTCAAATTCAGACTCAAAGTACTCTGGACTTTTTGCGAATATTTCCTGATACTTTTCATCAGTTACCCAACTATCTGTCATATCTTTAAGCCCCTGAAGCGTGTCAGCATGTGCAACAAACGTGACCCCATACTGATCCCCTGTTACAGGTCGAACAAGCCCGCATTCTGAGCCGGATAATTCTGAGACATGATTTGTCAGCTCAAGTATTAGCTCAGTTCCTTCAGCTACTCCGGTGCTCTTTAGTCTTCCCCGGTGAATTTGAGCAAATGCCTTTCTTTCCCCTGGCGGACGCAGTACTTCCCCAATTTGATCCTGCATCGAGGTCATAAACGAGGTTGACATACTAATCGCGGCCATCAACTGCTGGTCAGCCATATAGCTTTCTAAAAAAGATTGATAGTCGTCCAAGGATTGCCAAAATCCAGATAACCAAACTTTATTCGGTGCTCCACCAATCTCAGTTGACATAGCCATAGCAGAGCCATACCTGTTATTCATTACCTCAACGATTTCAGAACCAAACGCAATAGTCTTTTGCATTTCTCCTGCCGCTGGGATCATCTCTCTACCTGTTACATACATA
>CEVU01176400.1_pt1 | contig 13396 bp, 8 predicted proteins | sample 427081 | NCBI WGS metagenome assembly CEVU01 (sample SAMEA2623868, study PRJEB7988) | marine metagenome | biome: marine biome (ENVO:00000447); feature: deep chlorophyll maximum layer (ENVO:xxxxxxxx); material: "saline water (ENVO:00002010), including plankton (ENVO:xxxxxxxx)" | depth 80 m | reverse complement strand
TTAATATAACCTGATGTCTCAATCAGTAGTAAAAGGAGCTGAACTTAAACTAACAATCGAGTCTTTGGCCTATGGTGGCATGGGAGTAGCTAGGTATGAAAACTTTGTTGTATTTGTAAAAAAAGCTATTCCAGGAGCAGAGGTTCTTGCCTTGATTTATAAAATACGAAGAGGGTATGCTGAAGCTAGAGTAATAGAAACATTATCAGAATCTCCATATCATGTAAAACCTAATTGTAATCATTTTAATATTTGTGGCGGATGTAGTACACAGAACCTTAATTATGATGAGCAGGTAAAACAAAAAGTTAAACAAGTAATAGATATTTATGTTAGGCAAGCTGGACTTGATGATTTCATGATTGAAAATGTAATCCATGCTAAAAACCAATATAATTATCGAAATAAAATGGAATTTTCTTTTAGTAATCGACCTTGGTACGTAGATGGAGATGAAAAAAATAATTCAAAATTTGCACTAGGGTTACACGTTCCTAGACGTTATGATAAAATTGTAGATATCGAAGAGTGCCATATACAAGATAAGGATTTTAATAAAATTTTAGATTTGGTTCGAACGGAAGCCATAAAAAATGAAATTAAACCATATGATAATAAAACAAATAATGGGTATTTACGTCATTTAATGCTTCGAAAGGGTTTTTATACCAAAGAATTAATGGTGAATATTGTTACAAGCTATGAAGATCCAAGTAAATTAGAACCTATAAAAAAGGCATTAATAAATAACTTTCCAAATATACAATCCATTGTCAATAATATAAATACTCGTAGGGCAGATGTAGCTTATGGTGAAAAAGAAATTAATTTGCATGGAAGTTCTTTTATTCGAGAGAAATTAGGAGATATTTCTTATGAAGTATCGGCGAACTCTTTTTTTCAAACCAATAGTGAACAGGCAGTAAAATTATTTGAAACAGTACAGCGTTATCTTGATCTTAAAGGAGATGAAATTATTTTTGATTTATTTTGTGGTACTGGATCAATATCATTATTTCTAGCAAAATTAACTAAAGAAATATATGGATTTGATGTAATTAGAACTGCAATAGAAGACGCAACTAGAAATTCAGTTATCAATGGGATAGGAAATGCCAAATTTCACAAGGTCAATCTTGATACTTATTTTAAAAAAGGTAGAAACATTGAACTTTTCCCAATTCCTGATGCCTTAATTATTGACCCACCAAGGTCTGGCGTACACAAAAATATGTTAAAATCATTACCCAAATTTAAAGCAAATAAAATAGTTTATGTTTCTTGTAACCCAACTACTCAGGCTAGAGATATAGCTAAATTAATTCATTGGGGTTGGAAATTACAATCAACGACATTAGTTGATATGTTTCCACATACACCACATATTGAAACAGTTGCATTATTAAAAAAAAATTAATATAAATCCTTCCTTTATATCTTAATTATTCTAGACTTAAATTTTTATCTATGAGACGATGGTTTAGAAAACTAATACGAAACAGTTTCTTCCAGGTTGGAGCCGGTTTATTTATAGTGATGCTGATTGGCGGATTTATAATTATGTATTTAGAAGCTGGTGAAATAACAGAAAAAGAGACTCCTTTCTGGTGGGCAATAGTTACTATGACAACTGTAGGGTATGGTGATTTTTCTCCTACCACTCCAGAAGGAAGATTGTTTGCTGTTTTTGTTATGTTTGCAGGAATAGCACTAGTATCTCTATTAACTGCATCTATTTCATCTATATATGTAGCAAAAAGAATTCGGGAGGATAAAGGTTTGGAAAAAGTAAATATAAGTGATCATATAGTTTTATGTGGTTGGAACAAAAACGCTGAATCAATTATTGATTCATTAAGGAATCTGTCTGACAAAGATTCACTGCATTTAATACTTGTAAATGAAATTCATGAAGATATTGTAAATCATTTACGAAATAAATATAAAGATATAGAATTATATTTTGTTGCTGGAGATTTTACTAGTGAAGAGATATTAAAAAAAGCCAGTATAGAAGATGCTCGTACAGTAATTATCATTCCTAATATAGATGATGAAAATATTGGTTCTCCAGATGAAAAAACAATTTTTGCTACTCTAACTATTAAAAGTTTATCATCCAGCGTTCGAGTTGTTGCTTATCTCATACAAAGAGAAAATTTGACTCATATTAGAAGAGCCAATGTGGATGAAGTAGTTTTAAGTGATGATTTTGGTGCTTATATGATAGCTTCTCATGTTATGGACCCAGGTATTCCACAAACTACAAAAGGTCTGTTAAATGCAGGCTCTGAAGAGAGGCTAAGACGTGTTGATATCCCATCGCAATTTATAGAAAGATCATTTGATGATCTGTTTGATTATTTTCGATCAACTAATGGATGGATACTTGTTGGATTATACTCTGAAGAGGAGAACTTAGGGATTGGTGAAGTTTTATCTGCTGACTCGTCTGCGTTAGATGCATTTATTGAAAGAAAACTAAACGAGGGTGGGATTTCTTTGCAAGAAGAAAGCAAAGTTACTACTGTAATTAACCCCAAAAGTAATTTTTTAATTGAAGAAGGCCAACGAGCCATCATAATTCCTTGAGGTGTATATGGATATTAATGAATTAAAGAAATTTGAGATCTTTAAAAACTTAAGTGATCAAGAAGTATCATTATTTAAAGAGAAAATGAAGGAAATTACAGTGCCTGAAGCTGAGAATTTCATTGTTGAGGGAGATGTTGGTGATTCTATATATCTTTTATTGAAGGGTAATGTGCGAATTAATCAAGCTCTTACGCTATCCATGCATAAGGGAGGGCTAGATAATCGCGAAAAAGCCATAATTAATTTATCTGCAAATATGAAACCATTGTTTGGTGAAATGTCGCTATTTGATAAGGAAGATCGTCGTAGTGCAAGTGTGAATGCTATTACAGAATGTCAATTAAGTCAATTAATGAAAGATGATTTATTTTCAATTTGTGATGAGAATACAGATATCGGATATAAAGTAATGAAAAACCTGGCCAAGATTCTTTCTCGAAAAGTATTAGAGACCAATCAAAATGTATTGAAATTGACAACCGCTTTTAGTCTTGTTTTAGAAAGATAATCTACTCTTTTTATTGGATTTACCTATTTCATGTCCTCATCCCAACTAGATAAAGTTTATAATCCAACAAATATTGAAAATAAATGGTATCAATATTGGATGGATAATAATTATTTCCATTCTAAACCTGATGCAAATAAAGAACCATATACAATTGTAATCCCGCCTCCGAATGTTACGGGCAAGCTAACTATGGGTCATGTATTAAATAATACAATCCAGGATATATTAATTAGAAAAGCAAGGATGGAAGGCAAAGAAGCTTGTTGGATTCCAGGAACAGATCACGCATCTATTGCAACAGAATCCAAAGTAGTAAAAATGTTAGAGGATAAAGGAATAAAAAAAGAATCTTTATCAAGAGATGAATTTTTAGAGTATTCGTGGGAGTGGAAGGAAAAATATGGTGGTATCATCATTCAACAACTCAAAAGATTAGGTTGCTCTTGCGATTGGGATAGAGAACGATTTACTATGGATGTGGATTATAATAATGCGGTCTTAGAATCTTTTGTTGATTTATATAATAAAGGTATGATTTATAAAGGGTTCCGTTTGGTTAACTGGTGTCCTATATCTCAATCAGCCATTAGTGATGAAGAGGTAATACATAAGGAAGTAAAGGGCAATTTATGGAATTTCCGTTATCCAATTAAAGATTCAGATGAGTTATTGATAGTTGCAACAACCCGACCAGAAACCATGTTAGGAGATACAGCTGTTGCTGTACATCCTAAAGATAAAAGATTTAAACATTTAATTGGTAAGCAAGTGATTTTACCATTAGTCAAACGTGAAATTCCTATAATTGGAGATGAGTATGTTGATATGGAATTTGGAACTGGCTGTGTTAAAGTAACGCCTGCACATGATCCAAATGATTTCAATATAGGGAAACGCCATGATCTTGAATTTATAAACATTATGAATGATGATGCTTCGCTTAACTCTAATGTCCCAGAAAAATACAGAAATTTATCAAGAGAATCTGCTAGAGAGAAAATTCTTCATGATTTAAAATCTATAGACTGTTTGGAAAAAACAGAAGATTATATTCATAAAGTAGGGTTTTCTGAACGAGGTAATGTCCCTATTGAATATTACATGTCCAGTCAGTGGTTCTTAAAAATGAGTAAATTATCAAAGCCGGGGTTGCAGGCTGTCAATGATGGATTAATAAATTTTCACCCTGAACATTGGGTTAAAACTTATAATCATTGGATGGAAAACATTAATGATTGGTGCATAAGTCGCCAATTATGGTGGGGTCATCGTATCCCTGTTTGGTATCATAATGAAAATAAAGATACCATACATGTATCTCTTGAAGGGCCACCCGATCCAGAAAACTGGTCACAAGATGAGGACGTTCTTGATACTTGGGCCTCATCGTGGTTATGGCCATTCGCAGTTCATAAATGGCCAGAAAAAAATCAAGATTTATCCTATTATTATCCGACAGCGTCGCTAGTTACTGGGCCGGATATTATATTTTTCTGGGTCGCACGGATGATAATGTCTGGTTTTGAGTTTATGAATGAGTTACCGTTTAAAGATGTTTATTTTACTAGTATTTTAAGAGATGAAACTGGAAAAAAGTTCAGTAAATCATTAGGAAATTCACCAGATCCTTTTACTCTTTTTGATGAGTATGGTACAGATGCAGTTCGATTTGGAATTATGCTAATGGCTCCACAGGGTTTGGATGTTTTATTTTCATCTAAAGGTCTTGAAGTTGGTAGAAACTTTATTAATAAGCTATGGAATGCTTCTAGGTTTGTATTAATGAACGTTGAGGATAATATAAGTAATGAATTCCTAGATGATGATTTAAAGCTCCCTGAATTATGGATATTAAATCGTTTACAAATAGCAACCGAACGTGTAAATAAACATTTAGATAACTTTAATTTTAATGAAGCTGCAAAAGTTGTTTATGAATTTACATGGAGTGATTATTGTGATTGGTATATTGAGATTGCGAAAACAAGCTTTAATAATAATGATTCATATGCAGAAACTGTTAAAATTATTTCTAAATATGTACTTAGAAATATAATTATTCTACTTCATCCTTATGCGCCATTTGTTACAGAAGAAATTTGGTCAAAGATAAAAAATGAACAAGATTCTGATCTGATAATATCAAGTTGGCCAAAAATTCAGAAAGAATGGATTAATGAATCCGCAGATAAAGAAATGGAAATATTAAAAAACGTAATTTCCTCCGTTAGAACAATCCGTTCGCAAATGAATGTTCCACCAAATATATTTTGTGATATGGTTGTTAAATGTAAGGCAAAACAAAAATCAATTTTAAATTCTTATAGTTTAATAATTAAATCATTAGCTAAAATAGATAATATAGAAACGAATAAAGATGCTACAAAGCCACCCCAGTCAGCTACTGCAATTGTGGATAACATGGAAATCTTTATACCGCTTCATGGTATTATTGACCTTGATGTAGAGAAAGATCGATTACAAAAAAGAATAAATGAATTAAGAATGCATTTAACTAATGTTAATAAAAAGTTAAAAAATAAAGATTTTTTAGATCGTGCTCCTGAAGAAGTAATTTACCGTGAGAAAGAAAAAAAAGAGAATATGGTTTTAGAGTTTGATAAGATCACAAGAAACTTTGAAATGATCCAATGAAAAAAAGTATAATATGGTTTTTACCTTACGTGGTTTTACTTGGTCAGTCTACGGATGCAACAATGACTATCTATAAAAATGGACTTGCATTAATAAACCAACCAGTCTCATGGATAATAGATAATCAATCTAATAAAATTGAATATGAGATAATTCCTGAAGGAATCAAGAAAAGCACTCCCTATCTTAACCTATCAAATGGGAAAGTTTTTAATCAGAAGCTGAACTATAATATTTTTTCCGAAAATACACTATTCAAGAATTCTTTAGGATCTTCTGTAACTATAACAACAATAGATGATGAAGACCAATTTGGTACATTAATTTCTATTTCTCCGGAAGGATATACACTTCAAACTCGAAGGGATGTGGTATATATAAAAAAAACCCATGTAAAGCAAGTTGCACTAAGAAAAATTATAGATAATCCAAGGACGAGACCCGTTCTTCAATGGAATATTATTTCAGAAACAAATAATCCGTCAGGGAATCTTGTTTATATGACAAATGGATTTGAATGGAATGCAGTATACAGAATGGAAATACTTGGAGATGGATCAGCAACATTGATTCCAGAAGCATATATATCTAATTATAGTAGTATCACATTTGATAATCTAAAAATTAAGTTAGTTGAAGGTGCCTTGGGAAATAATCAAACAAATTCAATTCGATCAAATAGAAGATTATCTTCTGTAAGCAGAGATAGTGAAATGGATACACAGATTGGTAAAGAATCCCCACTTGGAGATTATAGTATCTATAATTACCCGAAAAGATTTTCGTTTGGTAGCAATGAACATGTTTCAGTTAGATTATATGAATCCAGAAAAATCAATTATTCGAAGATTTATGTTTTTGAAAATGTAGAGAGAAGACAAAAAGAAGAACCTCTAGAAATAGAATTTCAAGTACAGAATACAATGGAAAACAATCTTAATATACCTTTACCGCAAGGTCGTATAGCATTATATGAATATTCAGATTCAGCTTTAGAATTCACTGGTGAAGATAATATAAAGCAAACACCAAAAGGGGAGGTGCTTACCATTCGCGCAGGAAGGTCGTTTGATGTAATTGGAAAAAGAAAGGTAGTCAACTTTGATAGACAGAGAAAGAGCGAGGAAGCTTCTATTGAAGTATTAATTAATAATACAAAAGATGAGAAAATTAGTATAAGGTTAGAAGAAAAAATCCTTGGGGACTGGGTTATCAAAGATGCCTCCCATAATTATATAAAAAAAGATGCTACTACAATACATTTTCCGTTATCCATATCAAAGGGTAAAAAAGCTCTAGTAACTTATACTTATCGCAAGGAATGGAATTAATACCTTGTGTCGCAAACCGAATATAGTTTAAATACATCTATAAAAAATCTTAAGGGTGTAGGGCCTAAAAAATTACAGGCTTTCAATAATTGTTCTATTTTTTCTGTAATAGATCTATTGAATTATTATCCGCGCCGATACTTGGATCGAAGTACAATAAAATTAATTAAAGATTTAAAAATGCATGATAGTGTTACTATTGTAGGGACCATAGAAGTATGTGGGATAAGAAGAGCTAAAAATAGATCAATATTTGAAGCTATTATATCAGATGGAACAGGTTTTGTAAAACTGGTATGGTTTAATGGGGCAAGATATATTAAAAATTTGATAAAGAAAGACCATAGATTAGCTGTGCATGGTAAAATAGAATTTTTTAACGGGTATCAAATTTTACATCCAGATTATGATAAAATAGATACAGATATTGATCCAATAAATACGGGTTCTATTGTAGCATTATATCCGCTTAATAATGAGTTAAAAAAAGCAAAGATAGAGCATCGATTTTTTCGTCGATTAATGCGAGAAGCCAAACCATATATAGAAAAAATTTATGATTATTTTGATAATCAATTCTTAGATAAAGAAGAATTAATATCATTAAAAAGTGCAATAAGAAATATTCATTTTCCAGATTCGATAATTGATCTAGAGTTATCAATTGCAAGATTAAAGTTCGATGAACATCTTTTTCTTCAATTACTAATGGCTTTACGTAGGTCTTCCATAAAAAGAATAAATACTAAACCGTTTTCTATTGGTGGAAATAAAGAAAAAAAAATAATTAATAATTTAGGTTTTAAACTTACAAATTCTCAAAAAAGAGTAATTAAAGATATTAATAATGATATTGCTGGAAATAGCGCTATGAATCGTTTGTTGCAGGGAGATGTTGGTTGTGGCAAAACAATTGTAGCTATTATAACAGCAGTAGTTGCAGTAGAAAATAATATGCAAGTAGCTATTATGGCTCCAACAGAAATATTAGCATATCAACATTATAAATCATTTATCAAATATTTAGATATGGTACAAATAAGTTGTGCTTTAATTGTTGGTAAGCAAAACAAATCAGAAAAAGAAAAAATTTTATCGGCACTAAAAGATGGGAAAATCAATGTAGTTATTGGTACTCATGCATTGATACAAAAAACAGTTAATTTTAATAATTTAGGATTAATAGTTGTAGATGAACAACACCGCTTTGGAGTTATTCAGCGCGGTAATCTACTAAACAAAGGAGTCCAACCTCACTTATTAGCAATGACGGCCACACCTATTCCACGAACAATGGCAATTACATATCATGGAGATATGGATCTTTCAATAATTGATGAAATGCCGAAGAATAGAAAAAAGATTATAACTAAAGTTGTTAATGATAAAAGATTATTAAAAGTATATGATTTTATGAAAGATGAAATAAGTTGTGGTAGACAGTGTATTATCGTATATCCTTTAGTAGAGGAAACAAAAAAATCTGACTTAGCAGCTGCAACTGAAGGGTTTGAAAAATTAAAGAAAGTATTTAAAAATATAAATCTAGGATTGATTCATGGGAAAATGAAAAAGTTGGAAAAAGATGCAATTATGGATCAATTTGTTAATAACACTATAAATATTTTAGTATCAACTACTGTGATAGAAGTAGGAATTGATGTACCTAATGCGTCTGTTATCCTTATTGAACATTCAGAAAGATTTGGTCTAACTCAATTGCATCAACTACGTGGTCGCGTTGGAAGAGGATCCGCTAAAAGTTATTGTATTCTTGTAGAAAGAAAAATAACACAAAATTCAAAGATACGTTTAGAAGTATTGGAAAAAACTAGCGATGGTTTTATAATTGCAGATGAAGATTTAAAAATGCGTGGGCCGGGCAAATTTTTCAGTACGGAACAAAGTGGTTTTTTTAAATATAAATTAGCTGATATGATTAATGACGGAGCACTTATAAGGAAAGCTAGAAGTGGCGCACAGAGAATAGTTGATAAGGATCCAAAATTAAAAAATCACGAATTGATGAAGCAAAGATTGTTAAATGATTATTCTCAATATTTTGATACAATAAATATAACTTAGTAATGATGAATCATTGTCCAATATGTAATAGTGAAATGGAATATATATTCACAACTAAAGATTATTTAGTATCAGGGGAGGCTTTTGATATTATTGAATGTGATTCATGTTTTTTAAGAATTACAAATCCATTCCCAAATAAACAAAATATTGGTAGTTACTATTCTTCTGATGATTATATATCACATAATGATAATGCATCGGGACTGCTTGATTATATTTATGGAGTTGTTCGATCGTATCAATTAAATAAGAAGAAAAAATTAATTGAAAATCATTGTAATAAGATTAACGGAAAAATTCTCGATATTGGATGTGGTACAGGGGAATTCTTGAGTATAATGAAAAAAAGTGATTGGGATGTTAATGGAGTTGATACTTCAGAAAAGGCAAGAGAAATAGCAAATAATAAGTTAAATATCGAAGTGATGGATCCTGATAGTTGGATAAGAAATGATTTACAATATGATGCTATTACTTGTTGGCATAGTTTAGAGCACGTTCATGAACCTTGGGAGTACTTAAATAAAATAAAAAAAAGTCTTAATCCTGATGGAATATTAATTGTAGCGTTACCGAATTATCACTCAACAGATGCAAAGAAGTATCAAGAGTTTTGGGCAGCTTATGATACTCCCCGTCATTTATATCACTTTACAATAAAATCAATAAATAAAATCTTAAATCCTCATAAACTCACTATAAGATCAGTATATAGAATGAACTTTGATCCTTTTTACGTTTCAATATTAAGTGCAAGTCATATGGGTAAATCGGTGATACATGGCGTAATAAATGGGTTTATTTCATGGATGTCATCCATTTTATTTAAAAATAAATGCAGTTCGCTTATATTTATTATAAAATAGAATCCATAACGCATTTTATATTCAACAATTCTATATTTGCTGACTTTATTTGGATTAAATTGTATTTTTTATGGCACTTGAAAGTAAATTAACTGAAAAACAATTGTTTGACCAGCTTGTTTCATCTCTGGTTCATAGCGCCTGGGTGTATCTAGGCACACTGAAAAATCCGATAAATAACGAGCTTGAAAAAGATTTAGAACAGGCTTCTATTCAAATAGACATGCTAGATATGATATACAAAAGAATGACAGGAAATTTGTCTCATGAGGAAGAAAAGTTTTTTAGTGAAAATATTCATGCATTAAAAATGAACTATGCTGAACAGAAAAATGATCCAAATGAAAAAAATAGTATTAACTCAACTAATAATCAAAAAGGAACGCAATCTTGAATTACTCCAATGATCAAACGAAGATAAATCGAATACTTGCTTCTATAGTATTAGCCATTTCTTTTATAGTTTATTTTTTAACAATGGCACCCACAGTATCATACTGGGATTGTGGTGAGTTTATAGCAACATCATATATTTTAGGAGTACCTCATCCTCCGGGAAGCCCCCTTTATCTGCTTCTTGGTAGAATCTTTTCTATGATTCCAACAAATCCTGATATAGCATTTAGAGTAAATATTATATCCCCTTTAGTCAGTGCTGTCGCATGTATGTTATTATACTTAGTAATTGTAAAAATAATTTTACATTGGAGAGGAAAAATAAAAGATAATACCGATATACTTATTGTATTTGGTGGAGCATTAGTTGGATCTCTCACTTTTGCATTTACAGATAGCCATTGGTTTAATGCGGTCGAAGCAGAAGTATATGCCATGAGTACGTTTTTCACTGCAATAGTAGTCTGGTTAATTTTATTATGGTCTGAGAATGCAGATAATGATGGAAGTGAAAGATATATATTAATTATTGCCTATATGTTTGGTTTGGCAATTGGAGTTCACATATTAAATCTATTAACGCTTCCATTTTTAGCTCTAATTATTTATTTCAGAAAAACAAAATTTGAATGGAAAACATTTTTTATTACAATGGGATTAACTGCATTAGTATTTCTTGTTATACATAACGGGATAATCAAAGGACTCCCAAGAATGAGTAAGTTGATTGGCTTAGAAGGCGTTGGTTTAGGTGTCCTAATTATATTTACAGTTGTCATTTGGGCAATAAAAAATAAGCAACAATTAATTTCTCTTATTTTTACTTCGATAATCCTTATTCTTGTTGGCTATTCAAGTTATGCTACTATATTTATTCGTTCTGGCCAAGACCCAATGATTGATGAAAATGACCCAGAAACGATTTCGAGAGCAATTTCCTATTTAGAAAGAGAACAATATGGTACAATAGGACAACTCCCCAGAAAATATGTTAAGAACAAGGTTGGAACCCCATCTCATAAAGCACAAGTTGTAGGAAATCCTGAATCAGTGAAAGCTAATAATGGTAAATCCTATCGAGAATTTTCAAGTAGACAAAATAGAAAATATATGTTTCATAATTTTGGTACTCAGTGGGAATTCTTTTGGGGATATCAGATGAAGAAGATGTATTGGCGTTATTTTCTTTGGCAATTTGCGGGTAGAGGTTCTTCAGGTGATCCTGGAGTAAGCTATTTTGGCGCTAATTCACCTGCTCATCCATCACCTCAAGATGGTGTATACTGGTTCCATTTTGGGCTTCCCTTAGCTCTGTTATTAGGCCTCGTAGGAATTTTTTATCATTTTAATAAAGATGGAGAACTTGCATTTTCAGTATTGACTCTATTTTTAATGACGGGTATTGCTGTAATACTTTATCTCAATCAGGATAATCCTCAGCCACGAGAAAGAGATTACTCGTATGTTGGTAGTTTTTTAGCATTTTCAATATGGATTGGACTTGGCAGCGCTTCAATTATTGAATGGTTATCAAACTTTTTCAAAGATAAACAGTATGGAACACGAATAATTGCATTTTTAGTTGTATTTCAATTACTTGCAGTTCCTGGAATGATGCTTAAAGCAAATTATCATGAACACAATAGATCTGGTAATTTAGTTGCTTGGGATTATAGTTATAATTTATTGCAATCATGTGAACCTAATGCCGTTTTATTTACAAATGGTGATAATGATACTTTCCCATTATGGTATTTACAAGAAGTTGAAGGAGTAAGGAAAGATGTAACAGTTGCAAATCTGAGTCTATTAAATACCCCTTGGTATATCAGACAACTAAGAGAAATTAGAGAATTTGAAACAGATAGGTTTGCGCCTCAAGGGGAATCTAATCTTCAGATTATCAAATTATCTGATCGACAAATAAGAGATCTTACTAGAGGGCTTACTCCTTGGCAAAAAAGAGAAGTTACATTACCAGTTGATACAAAAGAAAAAATAACATGGTCTGTTAAACCCACATATGCTGGACAAGCATTAAAGATACAAGATATGATGATTATGCAGATTATTAACGATTCTAAATGGACATCTCCAATATATTTTGCTGTTACTGTTTCTCCCAGTAATAGATTAGGTCTTGAATCATATTTAGAAATGGATGGCTTAGCATATCGACTAAGGCCATATAAGACCAAAGGAATAAATCCTGAAAATATGTCAAAACATTTAATTACTGATTATGGACAAGAAGAATGGTCAAAGCCATATAATAGTAGCGAATGGAAAGATGACGAAGGTCGTGTTTGGTTTAAAGATTATGACCCTAGATATTTATTTAGACATCTAGGTAATGATGATGTTTATTATAATGAACAAATAATTCGATTACTTCAAAATTACAGAAGTGCATATATGCAGTTGGCTGTTCATTATTTTATGGATTTTCAAAAGCTTCCAAAAGATCAAAAAGAAGGAGAGAAAGGAGAGTCTTTAAAAGAAAAAGTGATGCTTGTTCTTGATGAAATGAATGAAAATATTCCTGATAATACAATTCGAATGGATTCAAAAGAACTATATTATCAAATGGGTAGATTATATTATGGAGTAGGTCAAGATGACAAATTAAGAGATGTGTTAGATAATTTATTACTAAGAGAAGATATTTCCATCAAAGATCGATTAGATTATGGACAATCATATCTTGTTGAGCTAAATGAACCAGAGAATGCAAAGAATATTTATGAATCTTTATATAATTCATTTAATAATACTGAAAGAATAGTTCAAACGAGAGGATTAGAATCTGCTGGGTTATCATCAAAATCATGGAAACAATGGCAAAATAATTATTCAAATATTGTTTCTCATTTAGTTATTGCTTATCAAAAGCTTGAAATGAATACGGAAGCAGAAACAGTTTTAACTAGTTGGTTAGAACGAAACCCCAGCGA
>CEVU01037766.1_pt1 | contig 13405 bp, 12 predicted proteins | sample 427081 | NCBI WGS metagenome assembly CEVU01 (sample SAMEA2623868, study PRJEB7988) | marine metagenome | biome: marine biome (ENVO:00000447); feature: deep chlorophyll maximum layer (ENVO:xxxxxxxx); material: "saline water (ENVO:00002010), including plankton (ENVO:xxxxxxxx)" | depth 80 m | reverse complement strand
TCAAATCTTTTGTGAGCGTATTGAGCGTTATTTGTAACTAGTGATACTTTTTAGCTGCGCTTCAAGGTAGAGCTCGTCGCCCTGTTTTATTTTCATTTTCATTTCATCATTGATGAGGGTAAAGTCAACATTGAATGACTGTGGCAATGTAATTTTGGGATTTGCGCGATCTACCTCCCAACTAGCAATATTTTTAACACCATCACTCCATGAGGGTTCTTCCACCCAATATAAATTGCCTTTCAATTGTTGCTTTTTAACCTTCTTGTATGGCTTTGGTTTTAGATATGGCTTACCCTTTTTTTCCGTAACATATGGACTGGGTAATACTTCTGTGGTATCAGTATCTATTATTAGTAGTAGTCTTTGGTAATTTCCCCAGTTTTGAAACCATACCTGACATTTTGGATTGGAGGTTGATATCCATTTGTCACTTAGCGAAGCAGCCGACAATGTGTTAGTCCCAGTAAAAACTTGGATGCCCAAGATAAACAAAATTTGTATAGCAAGTGCTAAGGGTGATTGTTTGATTAATTTCATAATTTGTTTACTCTCTGTTTAATTATTTGAAAAATATAGGATTAGAATGCTCATCAAAAGCATCACAACAGATGCAATGTACGTCCTGAAATTACTTTTCAACCTGACGTGAGTTATTACAGCAGCTGTCATTAAAAATGAAATACCTAGTGCACCTAACACCACAACCTCATTGTTTGAAAACTGGAGCATGCAGGCAAAAGAAATTTTTAATATTCCTGTGAAGTCTCTTAACCATGAGGGCAGGCGGTATTCTTCAAATTCCCGCTTGATGTTGTCGTACCGAACAACCCAGACAAAAAATATAGCAACACCAGAAATGACCTTTAGCGCTTCAATTATGTTGTTAATTATGAAATCCATGTGCGTATCTCCTTTTGATACAAACATATTAAAGTACTAAAGTTTTATATACAATACATTATTGAGCGTTATGAGCGTTTTTAATTTTGCTATTGTATTTGGATTAGAGTGTTCTTGTTAAATGATAATAATTAATCCACATAAATATTGATCACTTTTTCACTTTATACTAGCATTCATCCATTGAGCGCACATCATAGATGGTATTGATTAACATAAATTTATTAGATTTAGACTGTGAACAAATATCGTCATAAATTAAATGAGTCTCTCCAGATGCCATCCCTATTATTGGCCCTATTTATGATGACTGGCTGCATCCGAAACTATGAGCCTGTTATCAGTTCAATTTCAGCTGACCCTAACCCAGTTTCCCTTGGTGGCATTGTAAACCTTTCATGTCTCGCCACTGATGACGACGACTCCAGTATAAATAAAAATGAGACTTTAAGTTATGAATGGTTTTCAGCAGTTGGTGAGGTCATAGTTGGAGAGACAAGCAACCTTGCAACTTGGACTGCACCAATGGAGCCTGGATTATATTCCATTTCGTGCAGCGTTTCAGATGAAAGTTACGGGCTAGATATTGCAACAATCGAGATAACTGTAGAGTGAAAAGGTTATCATATACAAGTTTTTTTCTTGCTTTGGTTTTGTTTATAGTAAATTGCGAAATTGAGAATAATGCTGTTGAGATCATTTCTTTTTCAGCTAGTGATTCTGTTGCACTGTCAGGTATTGGAATCATGCTTTATTGTGAAGCAGAAGATGGAGATGGAGATAAACTATCATATAGTTGGGAAACATCAAGTGGAACGTTCTCGACCAGGTCAGATTCAGCTGAATGGATTCCACCATTTGCGGAAGGTACCTACCTATTAACATGTAAGGTTTCAGATGGTGTAGGTTCATCTGATGCCAAAACATTAACCATAAGTGTCACCATCCCTACACCTGTACCTGTCAATGGTCTTGATTGGACTCTGACCGATGACGGACTTTTAAATGGCCCTAATTCATCCAGTGTTGAGAATACAGGAGTAACGGGCTATTGGGATGGAAGCGTTGAAAATGCACAGTATGGATGGAATGTCACTGAACAAGACACGCCAAATAGAGAAGTCATTCAGTCTCTTCAATTCAAAGTTGAGGATAGTCAGGATTGTGGAGGAGGAAACCCTAATACGCAAAGAGGAACCGCAACAGCCAACATTCAGATCACTGGGTCCTCTCCAGTTAATTTAGATATAGATTTTTCAGGCATTGGAGAAGCACAATCTGCGGGATATGATCTAATTAAATTCATTCTAAATGGTGAAGTAATTGGTGATGGACAAGCGCCTGGCGGTGGTCTTGGGTGCGTATCTGACTCAGTATTGGTAAACCCCGCCGATCAACAGACATTAGAACCAGGATCACATACACTGGTCATTGATTTCACAACTAATGATGGCATGTATCATGTTGATGCCTATTATGAGATTGAATTAAAACTGATGATACCAGAATAATGGGGTCATTAAGATCAATTGAATATCACACATGATATAATGAGTACATAGATATTAGGTATTACTTTATTCACCGCTAAAATCAATATTGCATAAGGGAGATTATCAAATGAAGTTAAAAAAGTTCATAGGCATAGCTCTTTTTTTATCAATCTGTCTGGCTGGAAAATTAGAGTTTGAACGTTTCACCATTGATGATGGCTTATCACAAAATACAGTATATAAAGTTTTTCAAGATAGTCGAGGCTACATTTGGTTAGGCACACAGGGTGGCCTTGACCGATTCAATGGTTATGAATTCAAACATTATGAACATGAAAGCAATGACAGTACTTCAATCGTAAATGGATGGATACGTGCGATCAACGAAGATCAAGATGGTATAATTTGGATTGGTACTGTCGATGGTAATTTTGGCTGGTTTGACCCTTATGACGAGATAGGAGGTGAAATCGATCTATTTGAAGAACATCCTGAATTTGAAAGGCCCAGCTATATTTATGATATCCTATTTCACGGCAACTATATCTTTTTAACCACTTTAGGTAGTGGCCTTTGCAGATATGATAGAACAGATGGATCGACCCTTTGGTATAATGAGGACTCAACTTCAGAGCACTATATCAAAGACCGTGTTTTTACTGACATGTTTTCAATTAGTGAAGATGAAATTCTATTAGGTGATCGAAGTCTGATTATTTTAAATACAAAGACCAACGAACACTCGGAACCCTACAATGAACTATTAGAAGAAAAACTAGGTCTACCCTTTGATAGCATAAAAGTTTCAGCAATCACTCGTGGCAGAAATGGAGAGCTTTTTATTGGAACTTGGAGTGATCATGGCCTCATCATCTTGAATGAAAAAGATAAAAGTGTATCACAACATTTTCCACTGCCTCCTGATCCTACTAGTGGTAAGGTTCCACGAACAATGATAGGTGAGATAGCCATTGATAGGTTAGGAAAATTGTGGATGCCTCTTTTCAATGTAGGATTGGCAAATTTTAGCCTTGACCATAACACATTTGAAATTCATCGCCCAGATGGTAAAAACACTGCATCCTTATCAGATCCACAGATCGAATCAATCATCATGGATAATAGCGGTGCGATTTGGCTTGGTGCAGCTAGAAGCTTGATGAAATATGATTCCGAAAAAAAGAAGTTTAACTTGATATCAACTACTGAAAAAGCAGATATACAATCATCTTTCAATGAGAAGTGGGGGTTATTTATCGATAGTAACGATGACCTCTGGACTGGAAGCATCTATCGAGGAAGCGGTATTGATGTAATTGACATGAAAACAAAATCTGTCATAAATCACGTTCCTCCAAATGCCAATGAACAGCGTGGTATCTCTATGTGGTCTGTTGCAGAAGATGCTGATGGCCGTATTTGGGGAAGAACTCAGTACGATATCTTCGTCTCCGATAAAAGTAAAAAAAACTTTGAAAGTGTTTGGGATAGATCAAATGTCACCATCAAAGAGACAGGTCCAATTAGAACATTCATGCTTGGTATCGATAATAGATTTTGGGTTTTTTCTGAAAAGAAAACCTGGTGGGTAGAATTTTTGCAAGACAGCATCAGATGGATTGATGCGTCATCGAGAAAAGGCAATTTAAAAGACTTATTTAATATTGGTGGACGTGGCTACAGACATAAAACCAATGTTAAAAATAATTCTTATCTATTTGTAAAAGAAGGAAATACTAGGATTGGCCGATCTCGACAACTCCTCTCAGTCTCTTATGAAAATTTTAAAATTGACACAATCTATGACCATGTAACTGCGGATAAAAAGATTCCTGGGTTTGGAGCTGTAACCCACATAAACCAATCTAAAGATGGCATGTATTGGCTGACTACCTATGGTGAAGGATTTAGTCGCTTTGATATTTCATCAGGGGAATTTATTCATTATGGAATCAATGATGGATTACCTAACTCTTACATCTACTGTATCTATGAGGATCAATCTGGATACATGTGGATGTCTTCCAATTATGGAATAATAAGATTTGATCCAAAAACGGAAACGTTTAGACAATTTGGTATTGCTGATGGCATACAAAATTTTGAATACAATTCAGAATCTCATGCCCAAGCAAAGGATGGAACATTATTTTTCGGAGGTCTCTCCGGTGCAAATTATTTCAATCCAAACTCCCTTGAAGACAACCCCAATGAACCTACTATTTTGATAGAATCTTTTTCAAAGAGTGATTCTATTTTTGCTATTCATAAATCCAATAATAGCAATGAAATATATAACATATATTACTATGAGAAAGATCTATCTTTCAACTTTGCATCAATTGATTATCGAAATCCAGAACGAAATCAGCATGCCTATATGATGGAGGGCTATGATGACTATTGGAACTACTCCAATTCAAGACGATATGCCAGTTATACGAACCTGCCTGCTGGGGATTACATATTTAAGGTGAAAGGGTCTAATAACGATCAAGTTTGGAACAATGAGGGTGCATCCTTAAACATTAAAATTCATCCAGCTCCTTGGGAAACTACATGGGCTTACATGCTCTATTTTGCAACGACCGGAGTTGGGATTTTTGGCTATATACGTAGACAGCGCAGACTGCATGCACATGCTATGGAAGAACAAAGAAGAGAAGAGGAATTAGAAGAAGCTCGTCAATTTCAAATGGACATGCTACCCGATTCAACTCCAGACATTTTAGATCTGGATATTGCAGCAACCATTCAAACGGCTTCTGAAGTAGGCGGCGATTACTACGATTTCTTCCCAGAGAGCGATGGGAAAAGTCTTTATGTAGTGGTTGGGGACGCTACAGGGCATGGAATGACAGCAGGGATGATGGTAAGTATTACAAAAGCTGGTCTTTATGGTATCCCCTCCATTCCACCGAATGATGTAACCGAACGCCTCAATAGAGTTATCAAGAATATTGACCTAGGCTTGAATAGAATGGCAATAAACGTAGCACGTTTTTGGAATGATAAGATCGAATTTACGTCAGCGGCCATGCCTCCTGCTTATCACTACCGCTCTGATACAGGTAAAGTTGATGAGATCTTGATTGGAGGCCTGCCATTAGGAAGCTTGCAAGATGAAACATTTGATCTTTTGGAAATTGATTTTAAAAAAGGTGATTCTTTGGTTTTTATTTCAGATGGGCTGCCTGAAGCAACCAACAACTCCGGTGAAATGCTAGACTACCAATCGGTAATGGATTGTGTTGAAGCAAATGGTAACCAAGATGCTGAAGAACAAAAACAGGCGCTTCTAGACCTTGGTACAGCATGGTTAGGTGACCTAAGAAATCAAGACGATATAACTATTGTAGTGGTCAAGAAAAAATAGATCTTTTTCATTCGTAGGATGGCTCTGAGTTCTGTATCTGATTCACTATTGTTATATCACCACTATCTCCGTCTATATTGCAAACATGCCAGTATCTTCCACTTCCCTCTTTAGGTACTTGAATCCTTGCTCCATCGCAAGTTGGACTATTGAAGATTTGTATACTTGCGCCAGATTCTTGAAGACTTCCTGTTGAGGAGTATTGATAGATATAATAGACGTAAGTGCCGCTAAAAGGTTGTTTGATCGTCATTGTTTCTGGACCATATCCATTCGTATCATCCACATCTAAGGTAGCAAATGGAGCAGAATCAGTACTTCCTCTATTACTATACATAATATGATGTACCGCACCTTCTATTTCAGGGGTTTTGAGATGTGAGTCCATATCAGGAGGGGTAGATCCCCAATTGAGTACCATTCTTATCTCACCTGGCTCAGGAAAAGGACTCAATGAAAAATTATAGGTAAATGAACTAGACACATTATTATTGGGTATCTCAAAATAGCCCTCATAAGGACAGAATAGGTCCAGAATTGAGGAAACATCATAGGTTCCACTTTCTACGGAAAGATAAAATTCATACTCACCAACATCATTGGTCAATGTTGATTCTTCACCAATGGTTACCAGAGCGTCCTCCAATGAGGAACCATCTACCGCATTGGTAACAACGCCACTAATGATTCCACCCACAACACGAATAGTGACTGTTCTCGCATCGGATGCACCTACACCATCTACAACTTTACAAGAGACCTGGTAATAGCCACTCTTACTTGGTGCTATCCAACGTGCAGAATCTCGATCCGCAATAATGGTACCGCTAGTTGATTGCCATTCATATGATAATTTATCACCATCACTATCTTGCGCTTTGCAAGAAAAAGTAACCGTATCCAAAGACCGTGCAATGGAATCACTTGCACTAAGAGAAATAACCTCAACAGGGTTGTTTTTCATCTCACAACCTGAGGTCAGAATGAATACTAAGAAAACGAGGCCTGAATATTTAATAATGTTCATTCAACTGTAATATCAATTGTTAGTATGTCCATACCATTGAACTTATCTGAAACCATGCAAGATACAGAATATTCACCTGGTTGTTCCGGTGCAACCCAAATTGCATTTTGGTCATTATCCAATGAGTAAATCTCACCAAGTGCACAAGACCAAGTAAAGTCTAAACTCTCATTCTTCATCATGCTTGATTCATCGTCATCACTAGCCTTGCATATTAAATTAACAGTACTACCTAGTTGTGCTGGATTTGGATCTGCAATAATTGAACTTATAACCGGTTCATAGTTATGAAGACAACTTGATAAAATGAGAGAGATCATAGTTGCCAGGGAAAAAAAATCATATCCTGATATCTGTTTTTTATTCATAACCTGTTTTTTCAATCAACATATTAATTTCTAAATACAAGATGAACTTTACTTAAGATTTTTGAATACTTTTTCATTATCCTAGTCCAAGTATAGATGCAATGATTGAAAAACTATCATTCATATCCAACTGGCCATCGTTATTATGATCAAATAAAAAATCATAGTCTATTTCTAGTACTATTCCATCAGTGATAATGAGCAGGTCATTGATACTTATTTGACCATCATAGTCAACATCGCCTATTTTATATGTTAGTGAAAATTGATTGAAAAACTCCCATGCCAATTCACTCGCATTAATATCCATATTACCAAATGCCCCTGGCCAATCGTGTCCTCCTCCTATAACCTTGTAAAGCCAAACTTCATTAGAATTAATTCCCTCTTGGTATTTCTCAGTCACTACGTAGCTTCCATCATTCTGATAAGTATCAGGTATTGTGTCATAAATAACAACTTCAGTGCTATTAATATTACTCCATAGTTGAATGATATCCTCTATACCCATATAAGGTCCCCAATCACCAATGTCTTGGGCATCCCCATCCCACCAAGACACATTATCACTGGTACCATGTATCTCTAGAATGGGCCTAGCTATTTCAGGGTCACAAGTTTGATACCACCATTCCATCATCGTGCCAGCAACAGGAGCAACTGCCCTAAAATGGGTAGAGGCCTCACAAGCAAGAAGATAACTTAATTCTGCACCATTTGACATTCCCGTACTGAATGTATTGACCTCGCTTAAATCATAGTGAGATTGTAAATATTCCGCCAAGGCAACTACAAAACCAACATCATCCACCGTTTGGTTCCAATGAAAAGAGTACCCAACATTAAAAAATGTATTACCTTGATTATCTTGCAAACCTTGTGGATAGCAGACTGCAAACCCATTTTGATCGGCAATATCATTCATCTCCGAATATTCCATTATATTCTCTGCAGAACTGGTAAAACCATGGAAAACAAAGACCAGTGGAGATTCGGGCTCTATTGATTCAGGAATATATAAATAATATTGCCGATCGATATCTCCATAATAAAATTCCTCCAAAACTGGTTGGGCAAGAGTAAGACACGTGCAAAGTAAGAGGATTAGAGTTCGAAGCATCATTTAATCTAAATCTTTACACCCAAAATCATCTATAAATATAAAATTTTTATGATTAATTCAATTTTGTTACATAAAAATTCATAAATGGATTAGTTTAATGTCAAAATCTCATTTTTTTTCCATTAATATCTATGTGCATTCTTTAAAAGATTATTTGACAAACAAACTGAACATGAAAAAAAGTTACTCCATTCTAATTTTCCAATGTCTATTTTCTATGATCTTAGGTAATGAAATAGAAAATAATAAGATATTGAATATTATGGTTGATCATAATTACGAACTTAAAGATCAAAAGTATGATGAACTGAATACCTACTTTTGCTTCCCTTTTTCGTACAATCACCATGAGGAAGTAAAAACAGCAATGACTGCTCGTGAATTAAAAAAATTATTGAAAAAGTTAAGAAAAAAGCTTCCTCGAAACCATTCTCACAAAGATTGGAAAAAGATGAATGTTAAAATATTAAATGAAAGTATCGCTCTTGTAAATGCCATGTATTCAAGGATAGATAAGAACAATTCAAGCTATTTTACTGGTGCAGCCATGTACTCCTTCCGGAAAGAGGACGATAAATGGAAAATATTTTCAATTACACCGTTCAAACCATATAATTATTTTGAATTTGAATAAATGATTTCTAAAAAAAAAATTACCCATCTTAATGATTAATCCATCTCAAACATACTTACCAATACCTAAACTGCTACCTTTGATTTTGATTGCATCTAGTTGCGCGTCTCCTATTGATTATTTTGGCAATGAGGTCAATATGAGTCAAGATAGAATACTCCTGAGCAAAATGAGAAAAGATAAAAACGACAAAGATCTTTACAACTTGACCTTTGTTGAGAAAAGAGGGAATCAAACAAAGTCAACAATCAAACAAAGGGAAAAAACACTGAACCAATATATTGACCTGATAAAAAGTTATTATGGCTATACGGAGTATAAAATAATCAATAAGAGAGAGAGAGGAATAATCGAACCACGGTATTATGTTACCATAAAGTTCAATTAACATGACTCGCGCCGAAATGAATTGGAAAATATTTCGTTCTGTAATCCCCTTAGTTGCACTGGTAGCGTTTGCGTACTACACTAAATCATTAAAACCTGATTATGCAACAAAAGAACCAGTGCTTATCACTGATTCAAATGACCTTTTATGGAGATTCCAGATGAATGAAGGTACTGAACTGATCAATCAAGTAGTCCAATTCAAGGGAAAGGTTACTGGATTTGATAGTTTGCTAATTATACTCGATCACCGGCTTATATGCTCTCCTGATACATCGCTTCAGATCGATATAGCCATTGGTGATTCAGTCAGCTTAAAAGGTAGATGTCTTGGCTATGATGATCTACTAGAAGAATTAAGACTTGACCATGTTGTAAAAATCATGAACTGATCCAATACGCCATTTTTACCATAAAAGTATTGATTGATCGTGAACTCATCAATTTTTCAAAACCATTACTAAAATCTAAATTACCATCTGTAACCTCAAAATGGTCTCTTTGCTGCTGCCAAACCAAGAAAAGGGATGATCCTGGTCTGTATTCCCATTTCACAATGAAATTCGATCGTAGAGAAAGGAAATTGAACCCTTTGAGGTAGTCACGTGATAATTGGAATGATTGAGCTGGTCCGCTTGCATCTGGATCTATCTCAATTGTATCGTCATCAAAAGTATTTATTTGATCATTGTTATAATACATAAAATCATACTGACCTGGATTTAAAAATTCTTTAAGCCCATCGTAGCTATAGTGAGATAGCTCAGGCTGTAAAAAAAATTGAAAAGATAGTGTTGGTGACTTTATAAAACTTGCCTCAAATGTCAGCCCTCTTGATTCAGCACTTATATCTGTAAACACATATCTTGATCCATAGGTGTCAATGGCAGTAGGATCAGAGATTGTCGCAACGTACTGATCCGTATCAAACTCCTTACTATTAAACACATCAAACTCAATTTTCCATTGAGGGTTTGGTCTTAAATTAATTCCAGTTCTCATTGATTTATCGTATTCACCATCTGCTGCATCCCTATTTCCAAATCGAATGAATGCATTAATATTTTTTCTTCTATCTGTCCTATATGCGATATTATATCGGTAAAAAGTTGGACTTTTTGCAACTGGGCCTCCCCTTGTAAGGTTACGCCTTATTCCACCAAAAGACCTACCATATTCAAATGACATCGTATGCCAATTATGAAAACGTATCCAGCTATCAGAATTCATACCTGAGCTTCCATGATCCCATGCATAGTCCCAATCCTGCCATGTACCAAAACCTAATGATATCACCTGCCAATATTTCTTTGGAACAAAGTCTTCATATTCGATCGAGCTATTTAATTTTTTAACGTTTGCAGATCGCATATATCCTAACTCGTTAACATCATAGCCAGGAGATGATTGCCCAAATGTCAGAGAACCCTTTACATTTTTTCCTGAGATCTTGGTAAGACTAATCTCTGATCCAATTCCATTTAAACTTTTTTTGGTACTGTCTACAAAGATATCATCGTCTGGACGCTGAAAATAATGGCTTGAACTATTTTGAATCTGAGTAATGATATTCGAATGACCTCTAATATCTGATCTTGCAGCATATCCACTTAACACCCATGATGGGTCTGGGAGTGCGTACTCAAAATCTGCACCTATTACAAGAGCATCTTTTAAGAATAATGTATCTAAATAGACTGATGAAAGGTCATTTGTTTTATGTGTCACGAAACTTCCTAAAACGACCTTGCCATCCCTCATATCTTTCTTCAATCGTAAAACCAATGAATTAGAAAACGGTTCAATGGATTGTGCTCTTTCATTTCCCAATGAATCAATATAAAGGGCTTTTTCTTCTCGAGTTATGGCATCCAAAATTCCTATGGATATACCACTTTTAGTCTTACCACTAAATTTAAGAGCTGTGATAATGTCAGTTTGTGATGGATAATCCTCAAATTGAGTATTTTCTTCAGATACATATCCTCTTGGCACTCTGCCAATTCGACGAGAGTAAAACAAGTTTGAGCTGTTAGAAGAATAAGAACGAGTTTTTCCAAACTGAAAAATATCTGTACCCTCTAAGAAAAATGGACGTCTCTCTTCGAAAAATGTTTCAAATGCCGATAAATTCAAATTTGCTGGGTCTGCCTCAACCTGTCCAAAATCCGGTAAAATAGTTCCAGTTAAAGTAAAATTAGAACCAACTCCAATCCTCAAGTCAACACCCATGCTTCCAGATAGATTATTCTTTTTCCAGTATGGGTCGTTTGCTGAACCATCCTCTTGAAAGTTCTTTCCAGCAACATAAGGTAGTACTTCAATACGCTTCTTTTGCCTTGACAAACTAAGTCCTTTAAGTTCTCCAAACTGAGAGATAAAACCTTTTGTTTCCATCAAGACAGGTTCCCAAAAACTTTCTTCTCCATAGCGGGCTGTTTTTCGATAAAAGTTAAGTCCCCAGACTTGATTCACACTTGAAGGGTTATATCTTAGTTGTGATAGGGGAATCTTCATCTCAGTAGACCAGCCATTTTCATGTATGACTGTTTTTGCCTCCCAAACTGCATCCCAAGAGTTATCGGTCTCCGTATCATTATAATGCAATACATCTCTCATAGACCCACTTGGATTTACCCAAAAACCAAAACCAGTTCTCCGATCAAAGTAACTATCAATCCCGATTGCAAACCAGTCTGAATAACCCCAACCATCTCTTCTGATTATTTGACGTGCTATAGAATCTGGTGAACTATCATAAAGATATGCACCGACGTAAACATATTCATCATCAATCGCTAGCCTTACCTCTGTTTTATTTCTTGCTGGATATCCTGGTTGGGGATCTTTTTGGATAAAGTTTGTCATAGGTGACCCTTTGCTCCAAATAGACTCATCTAAAAAGCCATCTATGTTGACATCCTCATCTAACCTGAGAATGTCATATGATTTTCTTTTTGACTCTGCTCCAAAACATAAAGAAAAGAGTAAAATTAAATAAAGTATCTTTTTTATTGGTATCATCTTAGTATCAAAGCTAGGAGAATATATCCTACCAGAACCGTATCACAGTTTTCTGTTATTGGATTACCTTATTATCCGATCTGAAAAATCAAGATCATCTTTTAATTAAAATAGCTGAGTTTATAAGAATCATATATTTAAGGTATGGTGCTACTAGTTATATTAAAATTTATGATGATATACGAGTATTTAACTTAACAATCTGTAATGATTGAAATAGAAAATATTCCTTCTAGGTTCATGAATAAAATGATGCTTCAAATTAAATTTTCAACCATTGCAATATCTTGTTTGTTAACCACCATCATGGCTTATGAGATAGAACACTTGGAGCCACCATTTTGGTGGTCTGAGATGGAAGTAGAGAAATTGCAATTATTGGTGCATGGTAAAAATATATCTTTTTTACAACCTCAGATTGAAAAAGAAGGTATAGAGATCTTGAGCGTAAATCGAACAGAAAATAATAATTATTTGTTCATTGACCTATCGTTGAAAGATGCAGTTGCAGGAAGTTTTGATATCCAATTCATTAGATTAGGAAAAGTTGAGGCTGAGTATCGATATGTATTGCGCGAAAGGGATTCAAATTCTAAAAATAGAGTTGGATTTGATCCAGGGGATGTTATTTATTTGATAACTCCAGATCGCTATGCAAATGGAAATGAAAAGAATGATGATTTGAATTACCTGAAAGAAAGATCAAATAGAAAAAATAAAGATGGAAGACATGGTGGCGACATCCAAGGTATTATTGATAGGTTAGGTTACTTAGATCAAATGGGTTTTACACAATTGTGGTTAAATCCAGTGCTCGAAAATGATCAAGGAAAATATTCATATCATGGATATTCAACCACAGATTTCTATAAAATTGATCCACGTTTTGGAAACAATAAATTATACTTGGAATTATCAAAAAGAGCTGGGGCCCGAGGAATTGGAATTATTAAAGATGTGATATTGAACCATATAGGCTCAGAGCACTGGTGGATGAGTGACCTCCCATCTAAGGATTGGATCAATAATGATGGAAAGTTCATTGGAACAAACCATATCCATGAATCAAT
>CEVU01013964.1_pt1 | contig 13639 bp, 16 predicted proteins | sample 427081 | NCBI WGS metagenome assembly CEVU01 (sample SAMEA2623868, study PRJEB7988) | marine metagenome | biome: marine biome (ENVO:00000447); feature: deep chlorophyll maximum layer (ENVO:xxxxxxxx); material: "saline water (ENVO:00002010), including plankton (ENVO:xxxxxxxx)" | depth 80 m | reverse complement strand
AGGTTCAACATACGTACCAAACCTCTCGAGTGTAGAAGAAGCCGCGGTATTCACTGTACCACTCGGCGCCGTGGTGTCTTGTATAGTTATAGTCCTGGTAACGAGTGTATTGTTTACATCATCCCCTAGATCATAAACAATCACCTGTTGAGTACCGTGTGGGACGGTACTATCAACATTACTTGTATCTATACGAGCTACATAGCCGTCCGTGATGTTAGTAATAGCCCCAATGGGTTCGGTATAACTTACAAACCTCTCGAGTGTAGAAGAAACTAAGGGATTCACTGTACCACTCGGTAGGGTACATGTTACAACTCTAAGTATACTATTACTATTCACACCATCAGTTAAATTATAGTATACGAACTGGGCATTAGTATTTGTATTACTGAAACCTGACACGTAATCCAGGCTAGAACCGGCATCAAAGTTCTGAAGTCCTGGGTCCACGTCTTCCCAAACGCTATTCAATGGAACTCTGATATTATTCGATCCAACGAGCTCGGCGTATGGTGGGACGGTGTCTTCAATAGTTATATTCCTAGTTAAAGTGATATCATGCGATGTGTTACCATCTGATATAACATATTCGACGGGGCGACTGAGTCCGACAGTGGTATTGTCTATATTTATTTGTGTTACAAACGAACCCGCATCAACCGCCACACCCGGATCTATCGCAGACCAATCACCGTACCGTTCTAATGTGTAATTCGTACTTGCATTATTTAGAATAGCAACCGGAGGTGTTGTATCTACGACTGTAACCGCGCGGCTAATCGTATTAGAATTATTTTCGTCATCCACTACGTTATACGTCACCGTACCCCCACCAATTGCCGTATTGTCAAGTTGGGATATATCGACGGAAGTGACTGTTCCAGTATGGGGGGATTGGTAAGTGACACCAGGGTCTATATCAGAAAATGCAGCGAAACGTTCCATCGTTAATGGATCCGCACCATTGAGGAATACTATGGGTGGTGTAGTATCCACGACGTGTACGGTTCGTACATTTGTTGTATCGGGGTTAATATTATCCGTCGCCAGATAGGTAACTGTATAACTACCCGTGGCTGTATTATCAACGGTGGAGACTGGATAACCATTCACAAGCGATGAACCAGGGTCAAGTGTTACACCGGCATCTACATACTCGGAGTACCTTTCTATTGTCATTACTTGGTCACCATTTATAGTGACGATTGGTGATAACGTATCAGCCACTGAAACTCGTCGTATCAATACTATTTCCGGATGTACACCGTCATTCCCACGATAAACAACATCAAAACTGGTATTTTGTATTATCGATACATTAGTGTAATCCACTGTCACGACTGTACCCGCATCGTTTGAAAACCCTGGATCGACAGGTTCAAAATCAATACCAGGTTGCATATGGTATGGAGAACCACCAATTAAAGTCAATACGGGTGGAACTGTATCCACCACCGTCACGGTTCGAGTTGCGGTAACAGTCGTATTTCCATCGTACGCGGTATACACAACATCGAATGTACCGACCGCCGTATTTTGTACATTGCTGAGATCGGTATTAGTTAATTCCGAACCCAAATCAACAGTCGCACCCCCATCGACGTAGGGGTCGAAGCGTTCGAGTGTATTACTTTGAAGTGTGTTGTTTGTTATAGTGATAACGGGTGGTACCGTATCAACTACGTTCACGGTTCTTGTACTACTCACAGTCGTATTACCATCGTATGCGGTATACACGACATCAAACGAACCAATCGCCGTATTTTGTACATTGCTGAGATCGGTATTCGTTAATTCCGAACCCAAATCAACAGTCGCACCCCCATCAACATAGGGGTCAAAGCGCTCCAGTTCATATGGATTATCACCGGTAATGGTTATCACGGGTGGTGTAGTATCATCGACACGCACCGTTCTAGAAAACACCTTAGTATATGCCGGGTTAGATACGGTGTAATTAACCGTATATGTACCGACAACGGTATTATTAAGCGTACTCGTAGTAGAAATGAGTGCCGAGTTTGATTCGTTAACTGTTATACCATCATCGGCATACACGGCATATCTTTCCAAAGTAACTGGATTTTGTCCATTTATCGTGGCGTCCGGTGGTAATCCCACCTTAACAACGCGCGTTACCGTAGTGTCTGCATTAATCCCGTCGCGTGCTTTATATACCACAGAATAAGTACCAAACTCACTTGCGTCTACTGTAGACACGGTACTATACAATTCGGATCCTTGATCTACCTTTACACCCGCATCTACATATGGAGTCCCAACTAAATGCGAGACTGGATTGGATCCGAGTACAGTGATAATAGGCGAATAAAAATCAAGATTCGTCAACTGCGTATAAGTCGCAGAATACTCCTTTTGAATTAAAGGATAAGCAGAATAATGAAGTCTATTATTTGGTTTGGCTCTAGCCTGTGTTAAACTTTTAATTGTACCCACATTCTTGGGTAATTTCTTATATCTATTGGTTGGTTTACCTACCAGAGTAGTTAATTGGCTACTCTGGGAGAAATCCTCTCTTCCCATTGCGTTTAATACTATAATAGAAATTTAGTCTACATATAAAATCTGACCCATACCTTCTTTTATCTTCAAAATGTTATAATTTACGGCGTAAATAGCCCTATTTATGTTTTCTGTACAATGAATCGTACATGAGTCTATCCTACTAAAATTAAGTGTCCCTGTTGGTTGATATTTTGATGTTAACAGACAAAATGGATACACGAACATACCTTCCGCGTTGGACGCCGAAAATTCGGTGTTGTAATAACACGGCACCGACGTGTAATAAGGTACGCTCACCTTGTAATCATCTATGTCTGAGCCATTTACCTGTATCTTTACCTTGTTCGTGCGAGACACGAGATTGTTTGATTGGCTCACGTTACTACTCGCGATAAATTTGACTGGGTGATTAAACGTCAGTGTCTGAACCATTTGGTTCATTGGTTTATTCTTTTGCACTTGATAAATGAGCATGTTGTGTTCAGATAAAGCGACTTTATCTCTTTCGTGTTCATCTAGACATGCATAACACGCGTTGAGGTGACACGAGTAGCTTTCATTGAAGTCCTGAGACCAATTAATCTTTAATTCTATATCGTGATATTGCAGAGCAACGATTGGTAGACTCGATTGCCACGACTCACAGAAGAAAAACCGAAGGGGGTAAAAGAAGGAACTCGAACCCAAACCACCGTGAAGACTCGCCGAAAACGATTTCGCATACGAATTAGCTAACAAATCAATGGCGATATCTTCTGAAAATTCAGAATCTTGACGATCCACCAATTGACCCCCGATGTATAAATCGACACTCTCAATGACCGTTCTCCAATCGTCGATGAGTTGAGTTTCTCCGTTAAGCTTCACGTCCATGTACACGTGTCCGAGTAAATCACCCGAACGCTTGAATACGACTCGAGACGTCGCACCAGCCTTTGGTAGACCCTCTATCGTTTGCTCCTGAGTGAAAGTGGAAAAATTACTGTGTCTCTTAAATGCTGAGTTGAAAAATGTTATCTGAGGTTTTCCCGTGATGTGTTCATCCTGCTTTCCTCTCGCGACTAACTGAGCGACAGCACCGTTAGACATATCTACTAATAGTCACTATTTTATTGCTATGGATAATTCAACGAGCTCCTTGAGTGATTCAACGAGTCGTTGATGACACGGACTCAACATGTGTTCTGGTCTCTTCGTGTATTCAAGGATTCGTTCGTTATCATCGGGTTCGGATGGTTCTTCAAATTTTCGTATGTAATCGGCGATGGTATACACGATAGCGTCTAAATACTCCTCCTCTGCCATATCGATCCACGAATTCTTAGGCGTTCCCCACGTCGTAGTATCCATATTGGTTCTCACACCGTGACCATACTTAGCCTTACCGAGATTGAGCCTCTCTGAGACCAATTCGATCATCTTATGGTATTATCTAGAATGTATTTTTTAAATCCCTTTGAAAAAAAATAATTTTTTAGTTTCTTTTTTCAAAGAAAAGTTTTCAAAAAAATAATTTTTTATTTTTTTACTTTCCATTTTTTAAAAATCTCAAAGCACTGTCAACCAAACACAAACCATTACCAAAAATAGCGGTGTTTCGGATGAAGTCTTCGAGTTTCGCCATACTGTCTACTAAGATTTTCTGGGGCGCTTAGATTCGGGTGACGAATTCTGGGATACACTGTTTTTATTAGCGTTTGAAGGGGATCTGGGCCTTACTTTAGACACCGGACTAGCGGGTGTACCCATTCTGCCATACACACTGAGAGCAGAACGAGAAATCCTTCTCACGGGTGTAGTAGTCTTGCGATCAGAAACACTCAAATTGAGTAGTCTGATACGCGGTGTCATAGCTATTGATAAATCTTCCCTGAGTATACCGGCAGTTCTCGTGGATGGATTCATAATGTATGCATTCGCTGAATTACGCATGGTGGGTGTAATAATAACACGTCTCGTGGCGTTAAAATCACTTAACTTAGATACACGCACAAGGTTCATGCTTCTCTTAAAATTTGAGCTACGTATACCAACGTCTATAATGTGTGCCTTTGTACCGACCATTGTGCTATGATTTAATAGATTTTTCACGTGTTTACAAATATCACATGTGTGAAAAGGTTTACCGTGTATACACTCGCGTGTCATTCTTACTTTTTACGAGTATTTTTATTTTTACTTGTTTTCTTTTGTAGTTCATTACGGATTTGAAACGGCGTTTTAATACTCTTTGCAAGTTTCGCCCGTTTCACGGCGTCTTGAACAGCCCTGGTACTCGCAGTCTTCATGTTATCGAGTGTGTTTTCAGTAAAATTCAAAGCACGTCGCACAGCCTTTTTACGGCGTTCAGGTGAACTCACAACAAGTGACATTCTAGAAAATACACTTTCAACAACTTTTGTTTTTGGGGTACTACTTCTGGGTGGAGGAGAAGGTGACCTCTTCTGACTCTTGGAAGGGGGAGAAGGTGACCTCTTCGGACTCTTAGAGGGGGAAGACGGGGGTGTTTTTGGGTTTTTGCGCTTGGGTGTGTTAGCCATTTATATATACAAATGTATTTATTGTGGGGTAAGTCACAATAAGTACATTTTTTAGTGAGTAGAAAGCATATCGTGAAAACGCTCACAAAAGTTTCTAAGTGCTGGAAGAATCTGTTCATTCCACATGTGTCTATCACGTTTAATATCGTGAGGTAAACGTTTAACGTCGTATTGTTCGATGAGAACACAGTCGTCTATACCGAGCATTTCCATGTACGTTTGGCACTGAATTTCCTCGTAATCACGCACAGTTCTGAAGAGACCTTTCATGCGGTTCTTGATTTCAACCAATGTTTTCGTTCCGTCTTCATTATCACGAACCCTGTCTATGCGCCCAACAATTTGGTACGTCGTGCCAGCGAGTGTACACACGTCATACGTGTAAAACGTTGGATCTTCGCGCATGTTTTCATAGTTATCGGCGGTCGTCTTCTCATGTCTCGTACCGTGATTGGTATACAATGTCTTACGTATGTAATCTCGAGCCGCATCGAGTTCAGTCTTTTGGAGACCTGAATTCTTCTCGAGTTGGTTTGAAACCGCCCTAAATTTCTGATCAACGCTCGAACTGTTCGTGGACTTAAACTGCTCCGCATCCCTGAGCAAATCCTTAGCGACATTCGACGTATTAATCACCTTCACTGCGATCTGTTCCTTTGTTTGTCCCGCAAATGTACTCGGTACATACTTGTTCCATAATTCATCCACTACTTCAAGGGGTTGACGATATTGACTTCGTCCCATGATACCCGCCACATCAGACGCCTTGAGAACGATCTTGGGAACACCGATCTCTTTGAGTATGGGTTTTTTATCACGAAGATATGGATACGCGCACCCACACCCTCTCGAATCGTTGAGTGCGTCGTGTGCACCTTCCAGCTCCTTACCAAACAGCTTTTGATACAAGACACCCAGCTTCATGTTCCTCAAAAACACTTTACGAGTCATGTCTAAAGTACACACAAACCGCAAACGCTTGAAAGGTTCGACACTCAAGCCGTGTCTGTAACACTCAGAAAACAGTACGTTTTCATCAAACTTGGAATTGTGTGCGACGAGAATGTCAACACCTCGTGTTAATTCGATGAATGTGTCATACAATTCCTTAAATGGACGCCCTTCCGCCTTCGCACGTTCGTGTGTGATTCCATGTATTTCGGTAGCCTTCACTTCAAAGTCTTCGGGATACGCAATACCATGATACGAAGATACCTCCCGTCCGCTAGAGGTATACTTCACAAGCGCCAATGACACCATACGACATAAATTGAAATTATCTATGTTGTCTGGGGTTGCTCTATTCCAGGTCATAGGGAGACCAGTGGTCTCCGTGTCCCATGCTATATAGCTCATTACTTATTAACTCGAGCCTATTCTTTATCTCTTTTTGCTGAAATAAGAAACCTGTTTCTTAATGATGGTCTTAACCTCTTCTTTTGTTCTACCACCGAATAATTGTTTGATGTGCCTCTCACTTAGGCTTTCATAGAACTTAATAAGCTTCTTTTCGACATCTGCACGAACCTTCATTCGTCTAAGAACACGATCGATAAGTTCAATAACGTGTTTCTTTCGCTGACCAGTCGTGGGTGTGCGAAGACTGTACAGGGCTTCTCTCCTCTTCGCAGCCACGGGTGATCGAAGCTTAGATATGATCGCGTTTCTAAATTTAGCACTCTCTTGTTTTCGCGCGGTCGCGGGACCACGTGTGAATTTGAGTGGTTTCTTCTTCTTTTTATCGACCGGTGATTTGTGTTGGATTTGTACCTGTTTCAAAGAACCACCGGAACCACCCTTGACAGATATAGTTGGGGCGAATTTAACGGTCACGGGTTGCTTGAATGGCTGAAGAAGACGTTCTATGTTCGTTTTTGTGATACCGGGTGGTGTATTTTTTTGCTTGGCGACTTGATTAAACGTCGGCTCAAGAGCTCTTCTAGCAGCGGGTGGGCCTTCCTTCTCCAAACGTCTTCGCCTCTCTTCCGAGAGTTCTTCAGCTCCTTGTTTTTTAGCGTCTGTGTATGCCTGTGTTTGAGATGGCGCTGTAGTGGGTTTTGGTATACCTTGTTTTGTTGGCGTACTTGAACTTGGATTTTGGTTCCCCGTTTGAGATGGCGCTGTATTGCGTTTTGGTGGTGTATTTTTTTGCTTGGCGATTTGATTAAACGTATGTTCGAGAGCTCTTCTAGCACCTGGAGTCCTGTTCATACTATTACGCGATGTATTATTTGTAGATTTGGGGGTGACCTGTGTGGATTTGCTCACTTTGGTTGTGGTTTTCGTTAACTCTTTTATCTGTTTTTCATACGCATTCAATTTCTTTTTCATCTTTTCCACATTACCGGGTGAAATGCGAGCCTTCTTTAATGCGTTAAGTTCGCGTTTTAATCTATTTATTTCAGCTGTATTTATCTTGGTGATTGGTACGGTTTCTGAGTTTGAGTTTGAGCGTTGTGTTTTCTTAAATTCTTCTATCAGTGCCGCTTGTCTCTCAAGTCTTTCTCCCATTAACTTAATTTTCTTTTCCAGTTCAGCCTTTTCTCTCAGGTAATTTACCTCCGTTTTCACTGGGAATATCTGTGGGAAGAGTCTTTGTTGCTTTTGATTTGTTCCCTGTCGTGATGCGTTAGCATTTTTCGTGGCGAGCGGAATTTCTGTACTTTTAGTTCTTTTAAGTTGGGGGGTTGCGCTGCCACTTGGACCCTCCCGTCCTCGTTTTCCAACGAGGGATTCAGCCTTTTCTATACCTGATACTATTTGTAGATGTTTCTTCGACGCCTTTCTTACCTTTTCATCCAATCGCTTCTGTTCATTTTTGGGGCTATTAGGGTTGGATCTTGCTTTTTTTGATGCACTTCGTGCTTTAGTAAGGGCGTTACTTGCCTCCTGCTCCATGTCTTCGAGATTCTGGTGTAATTGCACCGTTGTCATCCATAATCTACTAGGGTTGCCTTGATACTTTCTCATCTCCATGTTATGGTCTCTTAACATTTGGTCTATCCGTCGGTGACCCACAGATGGTGTTTGGTACGTCGACGCATTCGCCACACCCAAACGCGACGCAGATCCGGAAAATGATTGGGATACTTTGAGTTTACTATTGGTTTTGGTTTGAGTATTATTTTTACTTACAGTCTCAGTTTTGGCTCCGTTAGCTGGAGCTGGAAGTGCCAATACTTTTTGTGGCATATCTACTATTCTCTCACATTTTTTATCATATCATACACGACCTTCCCATCGATGATTTCGTCCCTGACGAGAATGTCCTTGAGTTCCTCGAGTTCTTCCCTGTGTTGATGCAGTAGTTGCATGACCTCGACGTAACACTCATCGGTTATTCTGTGTACCTCAAGGTCGACGAGATACGATGTCTGCTGAGACAAATACCCTTCCTGTACGTTTATTTTACCAATGGCGTCAGACATACCGTAATTCATCACCATTTCACGGGCGATCGCATACACGTGTGAAAAATCACTCGTCGCACCGGTCGTGACGTTATCCTTTCCATATATGAGTTCTTCTGCCGCGTGACCACCCAACGAGACCTTAATTTGAGACAAGAGGTACTCTTTCGTGTACATACCGGGTTCATCGGATGCGGGTTGGAAGAACGTGATGCCACCCGCGTCACCGCGTGGAATGATACTCACTTTACGAACTTCATCATATTCAGGCATCAAAACACCTATTATAGCGTGTCCACCTTCATGGTACGCCACGCGTTTCTTACGTTCATCGGACATGGGACGACCACCTTTCGCTCCCACGACTACCCGTTGATACACGTCTTCAACGATGGAAGGTGTGATGATATTCGTACCTTCTCTCACGGAGTAAATAGCACATTCGTTCATGAGGTTTTCGAGATCCGCGCCTGAAAACCCCGTCGTTTGTCTCGCGATGTTCATGAGTTCCACTTCCGGGGAGAGATTCTTGTTCTTTGAGTGTACTTGAAGAATCTTCTCTCGACCATACACATCCGGGAGGCTCACCTGAATCTTACGATCGAACCGACCCGGTCGAAGCAAAGCCTCATCGAGGATGTCAACGCGGTTTGTGGCGGCAACGACGACTATCTGAGAACCATTATCAAACCCGTCCATTTCGGTCAAAAGTTGATTAATGGTTTGTTCTCGTTCATCATTCGCGGCGAATCCATTCGCAGAGCGTTTCTTACCTATGGCGTCTATCTCATCGATAAACACGATACACGGTTGATTCGCGCGGGCCATCTCGAATATATCACGAACGCGCTTTGCGCCGACACCTACAAACATTTCAACGAAGGATGAGCCAGAACACTGAATGAAAGGTACAGAGGATTCACCCGCGATAGCGCGAGCCAGGAGTGTTTTACCCGTACCAGGTTTACCCGTGAGGAGTGCACCTTTTGGTATCTTTGCGCCACTCGCAATATATTGAGCGGGATCTCGAAGAAACCCAACAATCTCTTGGAGTTCATCTTTAGCGTTATCGATACCCTGGACATCATCGAATCTCGTAGTAATTTCACTTTCAATTTCCGCTTGTTTATCGTTCATACCAAACGGGTTCGGTGGACCATTACTACCCATGCCACTGAAAAACATACGAAAAAGAGCGACGGAAATCATAATCATAAATCCTATAGACACCACATCATCAACATTTATTGATCTAGATAAGTCCAATTGAACATTGGCGTCACTTTCTATGAGTGTTTCCCAAAATGCTTCTGTTTGTACGTAATTAGAAGTTGATAATTCATCGTTTTCATCCATGTAGTACACGGTACGTTTATTGGGTTGAACGAGAACATCCCGTACTTCATTTTTCTTTACACCTCTAATAAACTGACTGAATATTTTAGGTTGTGGTTTATCCTTTTTTGGTATAGAAATAGAGGGTGCATTAAAAAGAGTAGATCTTGTTAGCATGTTACATTAAACGCAGAAATCTTTTATAACATTACAAATTTCACTCTACATCAGAAATATACTCTTCTTCAACGACAACTTCATCTTCATCCTCATCATCGGCGCCGATCGCTTCTTCTTCCGGGGCCGTATCATCATCTTCATTTTCTTCTTCCTCTTCTTCGTTTTCTTCCTCTTGTTCAGGTTCGGGTTCGGGTTCGGGTTCCGACTCTTTCTTTTTCTTCTTTGATGCAGTCGGTTTGTTAAACACAAGTTCGAGCTTTTTGTATCGCCCTTCCATTTCAGCATTCCTTTTTTCAACCATTTTAGGTATATTACGCGTAAATTCTTCATCGTATCCGAGTGCTTTTAGTGCTGTAGCGAGTGTTTTTGCGGGTGGAACCTTATTCTTTGAAAAGTACCTTTCGGTAAGTGTGAGCATCTGCGGAAGAAGTTTTACGCGCACTTTTCCACACTTTAAGATATTCACTCGCATAATCACGCGATCTAGATATTCCACCTGTGGTATTTTCTTTTTAGCGAATGGCTCTTTTTCTGGTAAGGGTAATACGTATTTCGGCATGACAAACTCCGCGCCACTCAATTCGCATGACTTTTGAAGATTTTTTATGTAATTGTCGTAGTTCTGCATGTATGTCGTTTCTCTTTCGTAAGGTTTGCATTTTGGGGGATACAAAATAGAATGCAAGAATGACCCTTCGATTGGACGAGACGAGGGAGTCGATGTGGTGGGCCTGCGACGAATAGCGGGTCTTTTGAACATATTGAGATAATTCTCTTATTCCTTATTACAACTTAGGTTTAATTCACACTCTATCACGTGATGCGCTTGAAAATTTTGGAGGGATTCATACGGTCCCCATATTTCGATAACTTTACGGTTCTTGTCGTACCAGAGATAGGACAAATCTAAAAATCGTGTGAGCCAATAGAATCTCTTTCCTGACTTACCTACGAAATTGAAAATGTCATCTTCCTCGTACGACGAGACATCTAACTCACTGTAGTGAGTATTAGGTGGCCTGTACGGAGCCATTTATAATTAAACGCGTGTATCTTTTAAGTCTCATTTACTTACCCCCACACGCACCGCAGTATTTTTCCTTCGAGTGGGATGGTTTATAAACATAGGTGTACAATAGAACGAGAGCAATAATAGAACCTGGTAGAAGCAATCTGTTCGCGTTTTTCATTTTATATGAACGCACATTTTATTCCTCCTCGTCCAAGCTAATATCAGAATCACTCTCTTCGTCTGTTGACATTTCATAATCTTCGTCTGAATCATATAGAGGTTCATAAATCCCCTCGGTAACCTTCCTATATAAACCCGTGTCTTCGACATCAGTCACGTCATAATAACCACACACTGCGTCTTTTGAGATGGGTTGTGTTTCACCATTAAACTTACACGTACCATCACGGTGACACACAAATTCTCTGACGAGATATTCATTTGCGTTTAATTCATGTTCAATTCGACACAAAGACACGCTACCGTCTTCAAATGCTACATCCACTATCATTTAATAAATTTATAATTTCTACTCTTAAAGTAGGTTATAATGAATGTTTTGAAAAACAGGTACGTAAACTACAATGACACGGTAATGTTCGACATAGATAACACACTTATATTTACAAACACTAGACCTAATATCCCGGCTATAGAACTTCTTGAAGACTGTATAAAACTTGGATACAAGATAGTCATCATGACTGCAAGACCAAACATACCCGGTATGTTACATTTTACAAAATGTCAGTTATATATGTATGGTATATATTACGATGAACTCCACTTAGTTCCAGCTAAAAAGAAAGGTGAGCGCAAAAGAATGACGGGGTACAATTACGTATTATCCGTTGGTGACCGCGACACAGACCTCACTGATTCTGAGTACGTTATTAGGATTTCCACCTAGAATCACAATTATGACACGTGATGAACACCGTCATAGGTTCATCTGCGGATCTTGTCTGCATCTCATAGTATGTCGTTTTATACGACTTACATCTTCTACACTTGAAAATACCCTTGTAATCTGGGTCTTTTAATACATTTGAATTGTATTCCTTTTTCATATCTTTAGCCACACACATTTCTTTCATGACGGACCATGGTCCATCTGGCCACAAACCTTGCGGTGAAAGGTCAACGATACTGGAAGCCTTCACGTCACCATTTAAGATCCTTTTCTTCAAACAGGGAGCATTATTAATATTATATTGAATCTGGAGAAACTTATGTTTATAACGGTTCATGTGATCTGGGTTATCAGCCGCGGCAACGTCGCCGAGCATTGTACTTCTTTTCACTGCCCAGTTATGTGTACTTTTCTCGAGATTCACGCACAGGGGACTATCTTTTGGGATACCCAAAAGCTCAGAATATCTATTTTGGACATATTCCCTGATCATGACGATTTACTTAATTATTACAAAATTAATACCGACTTAAGTACTTGAATTCAGGTCTTTCGCATTCACCGAATGATTCTGGGGAACATTTGTTGAATGGACCACCCTTTCTACCTTTATCATTTATGGTTGGGACCCACTCCCCATCCAATAATCTATCCCCATACAATTCCGTTTGCCTGAGAATAAGATACACAATCAAAAGAGCCAACACGGCTGTGAGCATTTATGTAAGCTCAGCTTTTATTTTGGGATGTACGCAGTTCCCTCAAACACTGCATCCGTGTATTTCAAGGCCAACACAAAATGTAATTGTGCCCAATCTTGTGGTTTGATTTTCTCATCTGTCACCGGATTATTGTTTACATCGGCCATAAAATCATGTTTCTCGCGCATAGACTTTTTGAAACTATTACATGCGCGTTTCAGCCATTCGGCGTGGTCTTTCTTCGTAGGATCAAATTTAAGAGACAAGCTTCCCATTTCTTATATTATACTAACCAATCTTTAAATTGCATTCAAGCCAATCTTTATACATCTCCTCGTCAACGTTGCCATCTATTTCCTGTCCTTTTAATCTCAAGTCGGTTAATTCATCCGTATATTCGAAACTATGACAATAAAAATATGATAGACCAGAACTCATAGACATACCATTTAATTCGTGTTGTTGAAGCGTACTCACTTCTATAAATTTGCGAACGTAGTCGGGTGTTCTCTTTTTAGCTCCAATGGTCGGTTCTATCTTCGTGACGGATTCACTTAGATCAACAGACGGCCAATGTCCAAATTTAGACCTATATATGGATATATAGTCAATATACTTAACAGCCTGTATTCTTTCCCTAAAACATAATACTCTTGGTTTACGTAATGGATCTGTTATGGTTGCGAGGTTATCTCTACCCATTTTTACAAAGTGGAACTCCATCCTATATTGTAATAAAGAAAAAACATCCCGTAATTATATATGAATATCCCCAAAACTCCAGGTCAAATTGAATATGTAAATGTAATACAGTCACAAAAACCAATCATAATTGCAACTGGCCCTGCTGGATCTGGTAAAACCATGTTCGCGTGTCAATTTGCCGCTGAACAATTAAAGAATAAAGAGTGCAAAAGGATTGTTCTCACGCGACCAATTGTTGCTGCAGATGAAGACATGGGATATCTACCTGGTGACATGGAGCGTAAAATGGATCCATGGATTCGTCCAATGATTGA
>CEVU01099768.1_pt1 | contig 13662 bp, 13 predicted proteins | sample 427081 | NCBI WGS metagenome assembly CEVU01 (sample SAMEA2623868, study PRJEB7988) | marine metagenome | biome: marine biome (ENVO:00000447); feature: deep chlorophyll maximum layer (ENVO:xxxxxxxx); material: "saline water (ENVO:00002010), including plankton (ENVO:xxxxxxxx)" | depth 80 m | reverse complement strand
TGAGGCTGGAGAGTGAATTTAATCAAAATAAAGAAGGTGTTGATATAATCAATTTATCTTTTAAAAATGGACCAGCAAAAAAGTATGGTATGACTTGGTCATTATATCAACAAGAAGAAAAGCATAGGATGGCTTTATTTGTTTCAAAATACAGTCATTGTTTATATGATTTATTGGGGCGTTTTAAATCAGGTGAATTAAATGTAGAGATTCCTTTTATATATAGCAATCATAAAGATCTTCAACCAATTGCAAATTCTTTTGGTATTGAATTTTATCAATTTCCTGTAACCAAAGAAAATAAATCTGAGGCAGAAGAATTTCAATTGAAACTTTTAAAACAACATAATATATCTTTTATTGTACTTGCTCGTTACATGCAGATTATTTCTTCTAAACTAATAAAAGAATATTCAAACAGTATCATAAATATTCATCATTCTTTTCTTCCTGCATTTCCAGGAGCGAAGCCCTACCACTTAGCTTTTGAGCGCGGTGTTAAATTAATTGGAGCTACAAGTCATTACATCACTGAAGAGCTAGATGCTGGACCCATAATTGAGCAAGATGTCATCCATGTATCTCATACTCATAGTATTAATCAGCTACAGGCAAAAGGAAGAGATCTAGAAAAAATAGTGCTGTCTCGTGCAGTTAAAAATCACATAGCTCATAAGGTAATGGTCTATAAAAACAAAACAATAATTTTCTCTTGATTTTATGTAAATAATCTAATTTGATTTCAATTTATTTATGAGACAATTATCACTTCTTTTTTTGTTATTATTTACAATTACAAATTCTTTTTGTCAAGGGAAGAAAGTTGTACTTGAAGAAGTGGAGGTCAAAGAAAAAGCTATACCAGAGATCACTATTTTAGGAACTAGGTATTCATATAGGGAAAGAGATTTTTTTATAAAAACACTTTTAACTCAACCTTTTTGGAGAAAGGATTTTAAGCTGAAACTTGATTTAAGTTATTTTTATCAAACTAAGCAAAATGATTTTTTAATAAAAGGAGAAACTATTGTAAAAATTGACAGTATAATATTATCAAGAAAGCATAAATATAAATCCAACAGAAAAATAAAAAGACTGCTACCTATAATAAAGAAAGTTTCAATTAATCAAAATAACTCAACTGAGGTCATAATAGAAACTTCTGCAATAAATCAACTTAAATAATTCTTTCTTTGTTTGATTCTCTCTCTTCTCGTTTTTGAAGGTGAAAAACTAAAAATTTTTGCTAACTGGTCTATGAAGTTTCTTGAAACTTTAGAGGGCTTATAATTTTTAAAATGATTCATTTTTTATAAATTATACTAAAATTAGAAAAAAAATTTAAATCTTAATTTAATGAAAAAGTTTTTATTACTTGTTTTATTTAACTCTATTCTTTTTTCTCAAGAAAAAATGAAGCCCAAGGAAACTGAGGTTTGGGAGCCTGAGCCTAAAGTAGTTACTCCGGGAATTTTATCTGCCCCACCTAGTGACGCAATTATACTTTTTGACGGGACTGATTTTTCAAAATGGCAACACCAAGGCTCTAAAAAGACTGTTCAATGGACACTTAATAGTGATAAATCTATGACTGTCAAACCTAGAACTGGGAGTATACATACTATTGAAGAACACGGCTCTATCCAATTACATCTTGAATGGAAAACACCTAGTGTAATTAAAGGAGAAGGTCAGGGGAGAGGTAATAGTGGAATTATATTTCAGAGAAGATACGAGGTTCAAGTTTTGGATAGTTATGAAAATAGAACCTATTCAAATGGTCAAGCTTCATCAATCTATAAGCAGTATATTCCATTAGTTAATGCTGCTAGAGCCCCAGGGGTTTGGCAGACTTATGACATCATTTTTATTGAGCCAAAGCATGACTCAAAAGGTGATCAAATTAAACCAGGAACTTTTACAGTTTTTCTAAATGGAGTTTTGGTCCAAAATAATGTTGAAATTTTAGGGACTACCGAATATATTGGTTTACCAAAAAACAGAAGAGATGATATGCCTGGTTACAGCAATTCAAATCAATCCAAAAAGCGCTATTTGCTACTTCAAGATCATGGAGACCTAGTAAGTTATAGAAATATTTGGATGAGAAAATTATAAGTTTTTTTGGATTGGGTTTTATTGAAATCTAGTTTTATTCAAATAGTCTGCCTTTAAGCTATTGATTTTTTTAATAAAAGAGTGAATACTTTTTTTATCAGCTAAAAATTTAATATACTGATTATCTATGTATATGGAGTAAATTTTTTTTTCACCTTTATAAATTACCAATTTATAAAAAGGAATAATTAATCCATATGTTTCTAGTAAAGCTCTAAACCTGATAATAATACCATTAGATCTTATTTCAATATTGCATTGATTTATATTGTTATCTAACTTTAATAGTTCTACAATATCATTTGATGCATCCGTAATAATTAATTTATCTGAACCATTCCCACCCATTTTAAACCTTTCATATAAAGAAAGTGGTTTCCCAACCATATCAATTAAAAGATCCTTGATTTTTTTTGAGTTGTAAGACAAATTTTCTATCACAATAGAATTATAAAATTTTTAGTCTTTATCAACATAAATTACCTTTCCACCTGTTTGAATATTCTCTTTTATCCTTTTTGTTTTAGAGTATATATTCACAATACCTCCTGTTCTTATATTTATTTCTAATAAATCTCTTGCCGAAATATCAGCTATGGAACCAGTATTAATATGAATTTTTGTTTTTTCAGTTTTGAGGGTTTCAGCGTTCAACTCACCTCCTGTTGTAGTTTTTGCTGTATGATTAACCGCTTTTCCGGTAAGATAAATAATTGCTCCTGTATTAATTTTGGTCGAAATGTCTTTTATATCTATAATATAATCTTGGATTGATCCACTATCTGCTTTGATTATAAGTTTTTCTTGGCGGATAGTATCCTTTGAGGTAATAATAACTCCTTCATGGGTATTTATTTTATCTATTTTTTTGTAGTAAAGTTTCACGGTAGTTTTTGATCCCCTAAATCTTTTTTCCAAACCCATTCTTATTTTTAGTTCTCCGTTTTTATTTTTTACCACTGCTTGTGAGGGAAATTCTCCATTTATTTCTACTTTATTAGTAGATGATTTTATTAGCTCAATATTGAGTAAATCATATACTTTTAATCTATTGAAATCCCCAATATTTCTTTCAACTTTATACTGTGAAAAAAGATTAAAATTTGATATTATAGTTATAAAAGAAAGGAGAATTAGCTTTTTCATATAGTGCAAATTTAAAAACTATTTCATTAAATTTATCTAAACTATAAAACAATAATTGTTATGTTTAAATTAACCAATTTGATTCTTGCATTTTTTCTATTTTCATATATAAACTTTAATGTAATAGCACAAAAAGCAGAAAATTTTTATCAAATAATTGAGGCTGTCTCTGAAGAGAGAATAAAAAACGACATTACTAAACTAGCTAATTTTGGAACAAGGCATACTCTCAGTGACACTATTTCAGAAAAAAGAGGAATTGGTGCGGCAAGGAGATGGATTTTCACTGAATTTCAAAAAATAGCAAAAACCTGTGAAGGATGTATTGAAGTTTCTTATCAAAAAAATTTCCATCAACCAGACGGAAGACGTATTATAAAACCAGTTTGGATTAATAATGTTATTGCTATTCAAAAAGGTTATAAATATCCAAATCGCTTCGTAATTATGAGTGGAGATATAGACTCTAGAATCTCTGATCCATTGAATTATATAGATGATTCTCCTGGTGCAAACGATAATGCAAGTGGAATGGCAGGGACAATAGAAGTAGCAAGAATTCTTTCAAAATATCGTTTTGAAAACAGTATCATTTACGCAGGTTTATCAGGGGAGGAACAAGGCCTTTTTGGAGGAGTAGGTCTTGCAAGACATGCCATAGAAAAAGAATGGGAAATAATTGGTGTTTTAAATAATGACATGATTGGAAATATCAGTGGGGTTGACGGAGTTATTGACAATAGAACATTTAGGATTTTTTCTGAACCTGTACCAGCAAATGAATCAGAGAATAATAGAAAAAATCGTCGTTTTTATGGAGGAGAAGTAGATGGAATTTCAAGACAATTAGCCAGATATATATCTAAAACAGTAAAAACCTATATGCCTGAAATGAATCCAAAAATGATTTATCGATTAGATCGTTTTGGAAGAGGTGGACACCACAGACCGTTTAATGATGTCGGATTTGCAGGTGTCAGAATAATGGAAGCTCATGAAAACTATAATCAACAACATCAAGATATACGTATTGAAGAAGGAATTGCTTATGGCGATGTGATCGAAGCAGTAAACTTTTCTTATGCAAAAAAATTAACCGCAGTCAATGCAATTAATCTTGCCTCATTGGCATGGGCGCCACCATCAATAAAAGAGCTTTCCATTGGAGGTGTCGTAGAGCCGTCAGTTAAATTTAAGTGGAATAAAATTGACGATGAGAGTATTGCAGGATATAAAATTTATTGGCGAGAGACCACATCTCCTACATGGGATAACAGTCGATTCGTTGGTAATGTTAATGAATTTAAATTAGAGGGAATAGTTATCGATAATTATTTTTTTGGTGTATCCACTCTCGGAGAAAACGGGATTGAGGGTCCGGTTGTATTCCCTGAGAAAGTAATTCGATAAAAGGAATAAATTAGAAATCAGTTAATCTCATGATAAAAAATACAGTTCGTATATATTTTTTTTTATCTTAGACAATTAAATTTTTGAACATAAAGTAATTAAAATGAAAAAATTATTATACATGCTTTTCTTGACTGGTTTCTTTATTTCCAGTCAGATTGCCTATGCCGCTTCCACAGAAGTTATAGTTGAAACTGAAGAGTCAACGGTTTTAATTCAGGATGATGTTGCCAGTGAGGCCTCATTTACTCAGGAATTAAAAACTAGATTTATTGAAGGAGGCCCAAGTTTTATGGGTATAGTTTTAATATGTTTAATTCTAGGTCTAGCTATTGCTATAGAAAGAATAATTTATTTAAATCTAGCGACTACAAATACACAGAAACTAACCTCAAGCGTTGAAGAAGCTATTAAATCCGGTGGTGTTGACGCAGCTAAAGAAGTTTGCAGAAATACCAAAGGACCTGTAGCGTCAATTTTTTATCAAGGTCTTGATCGAATAAATGAAGGTGTCGAAAGCGCTGAGAAAGCAGTAGTTGCTTATGGAGGTGTTCAGATGGGACAACTTGAAAAAAACGTATCTTGGATATCTTTGTTTATAGCTCTAGCTCCAATGCTTGGCTTTATGGGTACAGTTATAGGTATGATTACTGCCTTTGATAAAATTGAAGCAGCTGGTGATATGCAACCATCACTTGTAGCAGGAGGAATTAAAGTGGCGCTTCTAACAACAGTCTTTGGATTGATTGTAGCAATAATCCTCCAAGTATTTTATAATTATATTGTTGCAAAAATCGATAGTATTGTAAATGATATGGAAGATGCTTCAATTAATTTAATTGATATACTTGTAGCATATAAAAAATAATTAATTTTTAATTGAAAATGAAACTTCAAAACATAGTTAATATCATTAGTGCCATACTTGGTATTATTGGTGTTATATTTCTTTTAAGAATCATGGGGACTGGAGACGAGCAAATAGAAATAGATGCAACCCAGGGTAGTTATAGTTTGGTAACTCCAATTATTGAGCTTGCCAGAATTGTTCTTATCCTCACAATTTCTGTAACGCTTATTTTTTCTTTAAGAGGATTGTTTTCAAATAAAGAAAAACTTAAAAAAGCTTCTATATCTATAGGATTTTTCCTTCTTATCATTTTTATTTCATATATGGCATCTACGGGTGTTGAGACACCAATGAAGGATGGTAAAGTTTTATCAGAAAATGGTTCCAGATGGGTCGGCACAGGAATACTTGTGTTCTATATTTTATTTATTATTGCAATTGGATTAATGTTTCTCTCTGGATTGAGAAAAATGCTAAAAAAATAATTGTTAAATGAGAAGATCATCACCTGAAGTAAATGCAGGATCAATGGCAGATATTGCTTTTTTGTTATTGATTTTCTTTTTGGTTACAACAACAATAGAAACGGACAGTGGTATTAACAGGAAATTACCACCAATGGAAGAGTTAGAAGATCCACCGATAATTAAGCAAAAGAATATATTTACAGTAGTTGTTAATAAGTATAACCAGTTATTGGTTGAGGAGGAACTATCAGAGATTGAAAATTTAAGGTCATTAGCTGTAAAGTTTTTGGATAATGGGGGAGGAAATGGAGATGATGCTTGTGATTATTGCCAGGGTAATGCGGATCCTAGATCCTCTGATAATCCGCAAAAAGCAATTATATCACTGAAAAATGATAGAGAAACTTCCTACAAGGTTTATATATCTGTACAAAATGAATTGGTTGCTGCATACAATGAATTAAGAAACAGAGAATATCTTAGATTAAATCCTTTAGACGGTATGGATTTTACTGAAGCCAATAGAAGGTCTTCTGATCCAAGAACTAATCCAGAAGAAAAAGAAAGACTAAGGCCTAAATTAAGGGTTGTTAAAGACATGTTCCCTCAAAAGTTGTCTGAGGCTGAGCCTAGTAAAAAGTAATTTTATATATGTCAAAATTTAAAAAGAAAAAAACCGGAGATTTACCTGCAATTTCAACTGCTTCTTTACCTGATATTGTTTTTATGTTACTCTTTTTTTTCATGGTCGCTACCGTTATGAGGGATAGTACTTTAATGGTAAAAAACATTCTACCAGCAGCTGATCAGATACAAAAACTAGATAAAAAAGACCGAGTAATGTATATATATGCTGGGAAGCCCTCTAGCAGATACTCTGACAAATATGGGACACAAGCTAGAATACAGTTAAATGACAAGTTTTCTACTGTAGGAGAAATAGGAGCTTTTGTTCTTGCTGAGAGAGCTTCTAAAAGACAAGAATTACAAAATGTTTTAACAACTGCATTAAAAGTTGATGGTGATACTAAGATGGGTTTGATAACTGATATTAAACAGGAGCTTAGAAAGGTTAACGCTTTGAAAATCAATTATACTACAAGAATTGGTGATTATTCAAAAAACATCGAATAAAAACTATTTACCTATATCTTCTTCCTCAATCTAGCAACTGGGAAACCAAGTTGTTCGCGGTACTTTGCAATTGTTCTTCTCGCTACATTATAGCCTTTTTCTCTTAATAGGTCTGATAATAATTTATCAGTTGAGGGTTTGCTTTTATCTTCATTAGAAATTATTGATTCAAGAGTTTTTTTAATTTCAATAGTAGAAACGTCTTCTCCTTCAATGTTTTTCATTCCCTCTGAGAAGAAATCCTTGAGAAGTTTAACTCCATAGGGTGTATCCATATATTTACTATTTGCAACCCTTGAAATTGTTGAAATATCCATTTTTATCTTTTTGGCTATGTCTTTTAGAACCATTGGTTTTAATTTATGATCATCGCCAGATAAAAAATATTCTCTTTGATATTCAACAATAGCATTTATTGTCAAATATAGAGTTTGATATCTTTGCTCTACAGCATCTATGAACCATTTTGCTGCATCAAGTTTTTGTTTAATAAATAAGATTGCTTCTTTCTGAGATTTGGTCTTATTTGGATCTATCACATAACCTGAAAGCATTTCCTTATAATTATTTGATATTCTTAATTCAGGTGAATTTCTTTTATTTAAACTTACCTTGAGATCTCCATCTTCTATTTTAAGAATAAAATCTGGAATAATATGAGTGTTTTGTGCACTTCCAGATAAAGCACCTCCTGGTTTTGGATTTAATTTACTAATCTCATTTAAAACTAATTTAAGATCATTTTCATTAATGCTAAAGCGATCCTGTAATTTTTTATAATGTTTTCTAGAGAACTCATCAAAAGAAGTTTCAATCATATTTTTAGCTAGAGTAGAATATTTATTTTTTCTTTTTCTTTTTAGCTGAAGCAACAAACATTCTTTTAAATTTCTTGCTGCAACACCTGGAGGATCTAGCAACTGGATTTTGTTGATTACTTTTTTAAATTCTGATTTATCAATTATAATATTTTGGGTAAAAGCCAAGTCATCTATTATATCATCATCTGATCGTCTTATATATCCACTATTATCAATGCTTCCAATTATAAAATCAGCAACCGGTTTTTCATTTTCATCAAGGATCAGATTCTGCAATTGATTTTTCAAATATTCGTGAAAGCTTATTTGACTGGAAAAAGGATTTCCAGATTCATTCTTCAAATTGCCATAGCTTGAGTTTTCTAATTTGTAATTTGGAGTTTCATCATCACTTAAATAAGGATCAATATCAAAATCTTCATTAGAAACTTCATTATCTTCCTGATCATGATCTGAAAATTCATCTAGCTCATTATTATTTTCCTCAATTTCTTTACCTGTCTCAAGAGCAGGATTTTCTCCGATTTCAGACTGGATTTTTTGTTCTAATTCTAATGCTGATAGTTGAACAAGCTTCATCAACTGAATCTGTTGTGGAGATAGTTTCTGAGAAAGTTTTAATTGAAGCTTTTGTTTTAACACGCCTTATATTTTTGTTAATTAAAGTTATAAAAAAGGTTTGGAATACTGTAATTCAAAAAGAAGCATTGTGTGGTGTTCTGGGAAAAGGAATAACTTCTCTAATATTATTCATCCCAGTGGCAAATTGAACTAATCTTTCAAAACCTAGTCCAAAGCCACTGTGAGGTGTGCTTCCAAATTTCCTAAGCTCAAGATACCACCATAATTCTTTTTTATCCACACCAAATTTTGAAATTCTTTTTTCTAAAACATCTAAGCGTTCTTCACGTTGAGACCCACCAACAATTTCTCCTATTCCAGGGAATAGAATATCCATGGCACCAACAGTCTTACCATCATTATTTGCTCTCATATAAAAAGCCTTTATTTTCGATGGATAATCATATATTATAACTGGGCTTTTAAAATATTTCTCTACTAGAAATCGTTCATGTTCACTTTGTAAATCTGAACCCCATTCTTCAATTATGTATCCAAACTTCTTTTTCTTATTTGGTTTAGAATTTCTTAATATGTCTATTGCCTCGGTATATGTTATTCTTTTAAATTTTTGATCTATTACAAAATTTATTTTTTCAATTAACCCCATTTCACTTCTTTCAATTTTAGGCTTTTTATTTTCTTCATTGCTATACCTATCATTTAAAAAAATAAAATCATCGGGACAATTATTTAAGGAATATTTTAGAATATATTTTAGAAATTTTTCGGCAAAATTCATATTATCTTTCAAGTCATAAAAAGCCATTTCAGGTTCTATCATCCAGAATTCAGATAAGTGTCTAGAAGTGTTAGAATTTTCTGCTCTGAATGTAGGTCCAAAAGTATAGACGTTACCTAACCCTAATGCATAAGCTTCTGCCTCAAGCTGACCAGAAACTGTCAAACTTGTTTCCTTTCCAAAAAAATCTTTTTTAAACTCTACATTTTTTTTCTTATCAAATGGAGGGTTTTTGGCATCTAAAGTGGTTACCCTAAACATTTCTCCTGCACCCTCTGCATCACTTCCAGTTATTATAGGAGTATTAACATAAAAGAAACCTTCTTTCTGAAAAAAATCATGAATTGCAAAGGCAAGTGTTGAGCGTATTCGCATAACGCTACTTATTGTGGAAGTTCTAATTCGTAAATGAGCTTTTTCTCTTAAAAATTCAAAGCTGTGTTTTTTTGGTTGTATTGGATATAATTCTGGATCTGATTCACCAATAATTTTTATTTTATCAACTAAAAGTTCAAAATCTTGTCCTTTGCCCAAACTTTTCACTAATTCACCTTCCACATTTAGGGCAGCTCCAGATACAATTTTTTTAAGAATTTTTTCATCTGTTTTTTCAAAGTCTATTATACATTGAAGATTATGAACAGTTGAGCCATCATTTAAGGCAATAAATTTATTAGCTCTAAAAGTTCTAACCCATCCATTTATACTAAGATGTTTAAAATTATTAGGGTTATTAAAAATTTCTATTAATCTTATTAATGACATTTTTATATTTTCGTTGCAAAGATAGGTTTATTTTAATTTGTTAAACTTTCTATTTTTTATCTCTTTCTATAATATTTATTTTCGGTTCTTTTATAACTTTTTCATTACTAACTGTATCTTCTAATGAAATTAAAAGAGATGGCAATAAAATTAGATTAGCTAACATTGCAAAAAGAAGTGTGACAGAAACAAGTCCTCCAAGTGCAACTGTTCCTCCGAAACTTGAGATCATAAATATTGCAAAACCAAAGAACAGCACTATTGAAGTATATAACATACTAACACCTGCTTCTCTTATTGAAGAATAAACAGCCGAATTAATTTTCCAATTGTTTTCAATTAACTCCTGTCGATATTTTGCCAAAAAATGTATTGTATTATCAACGGATATTCCAAAAGCTACACTAAAAACAAGGATTGTCGATGGTTTTAATGGTATTCCCGTAAAGCCCATTACTCCAGCAGTAACGATGAGAGGAAGTAAATTAGGAATAAGTGATATAATTATCACTTTATATGATCTAAATAGATAAGCCATAAACATAGCTATAAGAAGTATTGCCAGTGAAAGAGAGATAAAAAGGTTTTTTATGAGATAATGAGTTCCTTTTAAATATAATAGAGCTTTTCCGGTAAGTATTACATTGTACTTATCGGCACCAAAAATTTCATTAATTTCTTTTTTTAGATCTTCTTCAATCATTTCTATTCTATTAGTTTTAACATCCATAAGAAAAGTTGTCATCCTTGCATTCTGTCCAGTGCTATCAATATAGTTTGTTATGAGATTTTTCGTTTCTGGCATATTTTTTAAATATGGTGAAAGAAAACTATTTTCTTGAGAAGTGGGTATTTTATAATATTTTGGATTGCCATTATAATAAGCTTGTTTAATATATTTTAAGAGATTAATTATTGAAATTGGGGAAGAAAGTTCAGGAATACTTGAAATATAGTCACTCAGCTTATTCATTCTTTTAATTGTTGCCAAATTATTTACCCCTTTTCTTCTTTTAGTATCAATGTTAATTTCAAGAGGAACAATTCCATTAAATTCATTATCAAAAAATTTTATGTCTTCAAAAAACTTTGATTTTTTTGGCATGTCTTCAATTATACTTCCTGAAATTTCAATTTGATAAATTCCAATTATTCCAAGAATTAGACTAATAAGTGAAATGATATAAGTCTTAAGTCTTTCTTTACGAACCCTATCTTCCAGCCATTTAACTATTTTTTTTATCGAAACATTTTCTAAATGTTTTAAGTGTTTTTTATTGGGAATTCCCGAGAAACTATAAGCGATAGGAATTATTAATAATGATAATAAGAAAACGGCCATTATATTTAATGATGCTACAATTCCAAATTCTTTTAGTACTTGACTATTAGTTAGAATAAACGTTGCAAAACCAGAGGCAGTTGTTAGATTTGTCATTAGAGTTGCATTTCCAATTTTTATTATAACGCTTTCAAGAGATTTTAATTTATTCCTATTCTTAGCAAATTCCTGTTGATATTTATTTATCAAAAAAATACAGTTAGGAATACCAATAACAATTATTAAGGGAGGGATTAAAGCAGTCAAAATTGTGATTTCATAACCTAACCAACCTAAAACCCCAAATGCCCATCCCACTCCAATAAGAACAACCAACATTGATATAAATGTAGCTCTGTAGGATCTAAAAAAAAGAAAGAAAATTAATGCGGTAACAAACAGAGCTGTTAAAACAAAAAGGCCTATTTCATCTTTAATATTTTGGGCATTTAAAGTTCTTATGTAGGGCATTCCTGAAACTTTAATATCTAAGGAAGTACTTTTTTCAAATTGATAAACTAGTGGAATAAAATCGTTAAGAATAAAATCTTTTCGGACTTCAGTATTAACTATTTCAGTATTTAAGTAGATAATGGTTCTTACGGTTCTGTTTTCATTTCCTAAGAGTAATTTGTTATAGAAAGGTAGATCATAAAAAATTTTTTCTTTAAAATTTTGAATACTTTCAGCGTCAAATTTGTTATTTCCAAAAATTTCTTTGAGAACAAATCTTTTCTTATCATTGTCTTTTACTAAATCCTTGATATTGTCAAAAGAGAGAACAAAATTTACTTCAGGATATTCATTGATTTTTTGACTTAATTTATTCCACTCTTTAAAATTTTTTTGTGAAAATAATAAACTGTCTTTTACGGCTATTACGATAAGATTTCCTTCTTCACCAAATTTGTTTTTAAAATCATCATAAATCAAACTTTCAGGATGATCATCTGGAAGAAGTTTTGCCTCAGTATAGGTAAATTGAATGTTTTTCCACTGATTTGACCAAAAAAAAGTTAGGCCAAGAATTGAGAGCAATATTATTATTCTATTTTTAAGAATTAAATTTGCTACATTACTCCAAAAATTCATTTTAATCAATCCTTTAGGACATATTTAAACTCAAATCTTAAATTCTATAGGGTGAGTATTTCCTTTTCTTTTGTACTAAAAATAGAATCAACTCTACTTATGAATTTATCTGTTAAGTCTTGAATATCAATTTCAGCATTTTTTTGTAAGTCTTCTGGAAACATCATTTTTTTAATAGAATGGTTAGCATCCTTTCTTGCGTTTCGGATATTAATTTTAGCATTTTCTGCTTCTATTTTAGCAAGTTTCACCAATTCTCTTCTTCTTTCTTCAGTTAACGGAGGTATATTAATTAGAATTGATTCTCCATTATTCATTGGATTAAAACCAAGATTAGCATCTATAATTGCTTTTTCTATATCTGACAGAAGTGATTTTTCCCATGGTTGAACAGAGATTGATCTCGCATCCGGGGTATTTATACTTGAAACTTGATTTAATGGCGTTGGATTTCCATAATAATCAATAGATATAGAATTTAACATCACAGGATTTGCTTTACCTGCTCGAATATTTAATAACTCTTTCTCTAAAAAAAGAACAGAACTATTCATTTTTTCTTTTGTTGAATCTAATGCTTTTTGAATTTCTTGATCCATATTTTAAATTATTTACATAAAAACTCTAGTTCCAATTTTTTCTCCTTTAATTACCTTGAGAAGATTCCCTTCTGTATTTATATCAAAAACTATTATTGGTAATTTATTTTCTTGACTTAACGTAAAGGCAGTAGTATCCATAATCTTTAATCCTTTTTTAAGAACTTCATCAAATGAGAGTGAGTCAAATTTTATTGCACTGTTATTTTTTTCTGGATCTTCATCATAAATCCCATCAACTCGAGTACCTTTTAATATGACATCTGCATTTATTTCAATTGCTCTTAAAACTGCAGCTGAATCGGTAGTGAAAAATGGATTTCCTGTACCAGATCCAAAAATAACAACTCTTCCTTTTTCAAGATGTCTAGTTGCACGACGTTTAATAAACGGTTCGGCAATAGCTTCGATTTTTATAGCTGTTTGTAATCTCGTTGGAACATCAATATTTTCTAAAGAATTTTGTAATGCGAGCCCATTAATTACAGTTGCTAACATACCCATGTAATCTGCCTGAACTCGATCCATTCCGTCACTTGCTCCAGATAAACCTCGGAAAATATTTCCTCCTCCAAT
>CEVU01006379.1_pt1 | contig 13990 bp, 13 predicted proteins | sample 427081 | NCBI WGS metagenome assembly CEVU01 (sample SAMEA2623868, study PRJEB7988) | marine metagenome | biome: marine biome (ENVO:00000447); feature: deep chlorophyll maximum layer (ENVO:xxxxxxxx); material: "saline water (ENVO:00002010), including plankton (ENVO:xxxxxxxx)" | depth 80 m | reverse complement strand
TTCTGGTCGTCAAGCTGAGTGTTACTAGACCGTTCTGACTCAACACGTTTGAGGTAATGCTCTACTTCGCTGTGGATCCGAGATTGGTCCCACTCCAGTTCGCGGGCCATTAATTCAGCGACCAAAAGAGCGGAATCTGTGCCGCGGTCCCAACTCTCAATCGAGATTTTAGTTCTTCTCGTAAGCACATCTTCTAGGTGTAAGGCACCCTCAAATCGCACAGAGTGAATAACTTCAGCCCGAAGATAGGGCAGGTCTTCGTCTATCAAACCCTTCAGCGATTCATCAGCGGCAATCAAATTAAGTACTTCGTCAATTCGATCACCGTGTCGAGAAATCAGATGTTTCACGCCGACGAGCGGGACCCCCGAACTCTCTGAAATTTCGTTTGCGCTGCCTAGAACATGTTCATAGTTGCGAGCCCCGATGAGCGGAATTGTAGACGTAGTTGAGTCTGGAATTTGACGGCCTTGGTCGACCCCTACCGCGTCGATGGTGTCTTGGGCCATGATTCTATAAGTCGTGTATTTACCGCCTGAAATAGAGACCAGACCTTCTCTAGAACTCGTAACTGCGTGCTCGCGACTGAGTTTTGCAGTTATTTCTTCATCGCCCATTAGGAGAGGTCGAAGACCCACATAGACGCCCACCACATCGTCGGCCGTGATGGGCGCTTCAAGTATCTGATTCAAAGTCGTCAGCAAATAGTCGATGTCTTGTCTGGTGGCGGCTGGATGTGCCCGATCGAGCTGCCAGTCGGAATCGGTGGTACCTACTATCCAATGTTTTCCTGCCGGAATAACGAATAGCACACTGTCAGAGGTGCGAAGAATTAAACCGGTTTCAAGATCAACTCGATCCTTTGGGATTACAAGGTGTATTCCTTTAGACGCTCGAACTCTGGGTGTATCTGCACCAGCGAACTGTTCGATATCGTCACTCCAGACTCCCGTAGCATTTACTACTGTTCCGCATGAGACGTCGAACTCCCGACCCGTTTCTAAACATTTCACTACCGCACCGTTCACTCGGCCGTTTCCTGTCAGGAGATTCGTAACCTTCATTGAGGTAAGAATCGATGCGCCGAATTGGGCGGCGGTGCGAGCAACGGAAATCACGTAGCGAGCATCGTCTACGGAGGCATCGGAAAACATGATTGCACCCTTGTGTGTGCGCGACGATAATGCTGCTGCTTTGCTCTGGACTTGTCTTCGACTCAAATGTTTGTGGCGAGGTAAACGATTACCGCCCCGAAAAGCCATGAGGTCGTATAAGCCGATTCCTAAACCGGCATAAAGTCGCTCACCACGGTTTCTTAAGGGGTACAGAAAGTCGACTTGATTGATTAGATGGGGAGCTATCTGCGAGATCAGAAGGTTTCTTTCGGATAGGGCTTCTCTCACAAGACCAAACTTGAACTGTTGTAGATAGCGCAACCCGCCATGGATTAGCTTGCTGGATCTGCTTGAGGTTCCCGAAGCAAGATCTCGTTGCTCAACGACTGCGACACTTAGGCCTCGGCTAGCGGCGTCGAGTGCACACCCGATACCAGTGACACCACCTCCAATTACAAGAACATCAAGATGTTTCATCTTTAAACGCTCTATAGCTTCGCGTCGATGCAGAGGATTTAAGTCATCGTTAGCGGAACTCAGCTGGCTTGGAGGAATTAGGTCATCACCCACAAATATAGGTTAGGGCTTCTATGGATCGAACAATCTGCTCGAGCGGGAATCTAGAGTCATGTGGAGTGGATAAGAACGAACGTATATGGAAACTACTCATGTATCTCAGGGCTTGTGCAGCCCCGGTGAGTTGGGGCGAAATCGTCCGCGACACAGATCTATACGGGGATGATGGCCCAAGTTCGAAGAAGACCTTTGAGCGTGACAAAAAAGATCTCCGTAAGTGTGGCATTTCGATACATACTGAAAACATCGGTGGTAACGATGAGTCGGCTGGCGGGACTCGCTACGCGATCCGTGACGCTGATATTTTCTTGAATATCGAGCTTTCCGATAGTGAAAGTCTGGCTATTGAGATGGCCGCTTCAATGGTGCAATTTGATGCAGCATGGGAGATAGACGCTTTGGCAAAACTGGGGTCTGGAACGTTACCCACAACGCCACCTCTTCGAGCTCAACTCAGTGCTCCTGATGAGCTAGTAACGCTGCATGATGCTGTTGATCGCAACTGTCTCATTAACTTTGTCTACGGAGGAGAGTCCCGTGAGGTCGAACCGGTTCTGGTGTTTTGGAGACAAGGAGCTTGGTACTTACACGGATACGAAGATGGGGTCGCTAAGAACTTTAAAGTAGAACGATTTCAGAGCTCCGTAACGATTGGTGTGACAGGATCTGCGCGCAATTATCCTGCACCTAAGCCCGCTGAAGCAATGTCAGAAGATCCGCTGTTGCACGGGCCAGAAAGCGTTCTTGTGGCTCAGGTACTGATTGACCCGTTGCTCGCTAGGCAAGTGGAACGTGATCGAGGGGGAGTCATTGAGCGGCGTACAGATGGGTCAGTTGTAATTGAAGTCGACGTTCGAAGCCCCGGAGCCTTTAGGTCATGGCTTTTCGGCATGGGCGACCACGCTGTTGTCTTGAGCCCTCCTGAGATGGTCGCTGACACCATCGCTTGGCTCAGGGCATTGGTCAATTCGAAATGAGAAAACGACGAACGAATGATGCCCGCCTGGGATTGCAATTAGCGATGATGCTTTGGGCCTATGAACATCAACCCGTGAGCGTGTCGGAAGTTGCTGAACACTTTGGAATTGATCCCGATGATGCTTATAGCGAGTTGTACCCGCTCCAAGGGATAGAAGTTGAAGTAAATGAAGAATTTCACAACCTGGGTGTTGTAGTCGACGATGACGGCGAGATTTTTTTTGACCTTAACCCGTTCTTCGGTCGACCTCGCAGGTTGGAACGAAGCGAAGCCCTTGGCCTTCTGGCCGCCGCTAATGCTGCTCTAGGGCTGCCGGGAACTAACGTCGCCGCCCTGAAGACAGCGGTTGAGAAACTTGAACATGCACTCGGTGTCGGACCCAGTGTGGCGATAGACATGCAAGATCCGGAATTCTTGAAGGTCATTGAGTACGCCACAAGAAATCGGGAATGTATCCACATCGAGTACTACGCCCGCTGGACAGATGAGATCTTGACGCGAATGGTGGAACCCTATGAAACCATCAACGTGTCCGGCGACTGGTACCTGCGGGCGCACTGTCGACTTCGCGACGACCACCGAACTTTCCGCATTGACCGCATTGAAGGTGTCGAATTGACGGGAGAAATACACTCTCGGTCTGATCCAGGCAACGAAGCTTTTACCGGTGGAGAGAAAGCGCCGGTGGTCACAATCAAAATGCCAAATAGCTCGCGATGGATGATTGAGCCCTTGCAGGTGTCAGTCAAAGATGACGGGGACGATCTGATAGTTGAAATGTCGGTTTCGAGTACCATTTTCCTTGAACTGCTAATGCTTAGACTCGGACCAGCTGCCCGTGTAGTGAGCCGAGGCCCGTTCAGCGACGTTGCGTCGCTCGCCGCCCAACGTTTACTCAGCCGCTACGAGACGTCCTGACTAGAGACTAGGGTCCGCTCATGCTCCGACTTCGTTCTCGATGCCGTTCCGTGGCAGGCGCAACGATCCGAAGTGTTTCTAGATTCTTGAACCGGACCGCGTCGATTGGCCCTAATGACTATGCCGCGCGTCCATACAAGTATTTCGGACGTGGTTCGATAATTAGCTGGCCCACCGGGAACATGTATGGAGAACGGTGGATAAGCATTGGTGAAGACACAATGATTGCGTCCGATGTGACCTTGTCAGCAGGAATGGTGCCCGGTCAAGAGATGCTTACTGACCCCGTAGTAATGATCGGAGACAGGTGTCTGATAGGTCGTGGAAGCTCAATTGTGGGCCACTATCGAATCGATATTGGCAATGATGTCTTTACGGGTATGAACGTCTACATAACTGACCAAAACCACGGGTACGAAGATCCGCAGACCCCAATAGGAATCCAAGACCCGCTAGATGACCCTGTTGTCATAGGCGATGGAAGCTGGATTGGGACTGGGGCTGTCGTGCTCCCTGGAGCTCGCATAGGAAGAAACTGTGTCATTGCGGCCAATTCGGTAGTGCGAGGAGAGTTTCCTGCACATTCAGTAATAGCGGGCGTCCCGGGCAAAGTAGTGCGGGTCTACGACGGAATGAAATGGAACCGGCCACAAAGCTGAACTAGTCAGGAGAACTCTCCACCAAATCCACAACGACTGCCCAATGGTCGGAGGCCGTGACTCCATTGATTGGTTCGACTCCAGCTAATTGTGCTGATTTGATATTTCCCAGTGGAGCAGGGCGAGGCCAAGAGACAAAGACGTAATCGAGTCTGCGTTGAGGCCAGGTTGCGTTAGCCAGATAAGGATTTCTCTTATCCCAAGTCCAGCCTGGTGCGTCGTTGCATTGAGGCCAAGCATCGGTCATTGCTAAACCCTCGACAGGAGTAGGCGCCTCCCCAGTAATCATTCGAATTTCAGCAGAATTTGGCGTCGCATTGAAGTCACCGGCGAGAATCACTGGATGCTCTTCGGCATTATGTTCAGACTGGACTAAGTCAAAGAGAGCTCTCACTTGCTCTTGCCTTCGTTGGCTTTGGTCGAATCGGTAATCCAGGTGGGTGCAGATAACTGGTATGCGAACTTCATTTCGATCGATGATTGCGGACAAAGCCCAACGCGTGCCGGGCCCATCTGTTGGGGGAAGTTGTATTGAGTTACTTGTGCTGATCGGATCCCGACTCAAAATTGCATTTCCAAAGGAGTGTCCGTTCCACCATCGTTCGGGTGTTCTTACGTAGTTCATCCCTAGCGCTTGAGCGAGTTCATGCGCTTGGTCCGTTCCGTCTTCAGAACTCCAGACCTCCTGAAGGCATACAACATCGGGATTGGCAGTTTCTAAGGTCTGCAAGATCGCGGGTTGTCGAGATTCCCACTCTCCGAATCGCCACCATAAGTTCCATGTCATTAAGCGCATTTTGTCACCGTATCCGGGTCTTCTAGTCTTGGATGGATGGACACTAAGAATCTCGACCGATTGAGCCTCCCCGACCTATTTTCTCGGATCAAGAGAGTCGTTGTGTGTCATGAAAATGAGGACCAAAAGACATCCTCAGAGCAAATGCAAGAAGAGGTAGACCGAATTTGCGGGGGTCTTACGGACTGGGGAATTGAACCTGGAGACCGTGTCGCTGTGTGGCTTCCTAACGGAGTTCCCTACGTGGAGCTTTTATGGGCAGCAGCTCGACTGGGAATTGTGATTGTTTCGGTGAATACCAGATTTCGGAGTACCGAAGTAGAAGACATCGTGGGAAGGTCAGGTGCTCGGTTGTTAGTCGTTGACCCGTCTTTTTTGGGAATAGATTTCTCGGGAATTCTGTCGCGTATCGATCCAACAAGGCTAGGTATAGAAGCTGTAATAAGCCTCGGTGGAACTATCAAGGGACCTTGGCCGACAGTTCATTGGGACGAGTTACTAAAAAGTACTCCTTCGGACGTCGATCGGGCTAGTCCTTCATTGCCGTGGATTGTCTTCACAACGTCCGGCACGACTAGTGCTCCCAAGCTCGTTTTGCACCACCAACAGTCGCCTGCAGAACACGCGCTCGACCTAAAAAAATGGTTTGGTCAGTCTGTTCTGGCCGCCGTACCTCTTTGCGGAGTTTTTGGTTACACGATGTTGCTAGGAGCTATGGGTGCTGGTTCGGAGCTGGTTACCATGCCCGTTTTTGATGCTTCTATAGCTTCATTAGCTATCGAACGTTACGGGGTAACAACCTTTCATGGCTCCGATGAGATGCTTTTGCGGATCGTCGAATCTGGCCGTGATCTGAGTTCCTTGAATGCTGTGGGTTACGCCCGGTTCGACAATGCGTTGGAAGGGGTAGTAGAAGCTGCATCTCGGGTAGGCGTTGATGCGATTGGCTTGTATGGGATGAGTGAGGTGCACGCAATTTATTCCCACCGTGATTCAGATTTTAAAGATCGCTCTTCGGTGCCGGGCGGGACCTTAGTTTCCACTCGAGCAGAAGCTCGAGTTATTGATCCGAGTACTGGAGATGATGTTCCGATAGGACTCGAAGGCGAACTGTTACTAAAGGGACCTTCGCTGTTCGCTGGATACTTGGCGGATGGCGGAACAGAGATCGACAGAGCACTTACCGATGCTCATTTTGTTGACGGTTGGTTTCGAACAGGAGATCTGGGGAGGCTTGAAGATGACCGTACTTTTGAGTACCTAGCCAGGCTTGGAGATGTTCTTCGGTTGGGTGGTTTTTTAGTGAATCCAGCTGAAATAGAGGACTGTATTTTGCGAGACCCGAATGTAGAAGCGGTGCAGGTTGTAGGGATTGACTTGACCGGAGGGACTAAACCAGTGGCCTTCGTAATTAGTAAGAAACCTATAAATGAGGATGAGTTAAGAACGGAATGTCGCAGCGCATTGGCGGCCTACAAAGTGCCCGTGAGAATTTTGCAACTTGACGAATTTCCGGTAACACCTAGCGCTAACGGTTCAAAGATTCAAAAGGTACGCCTGCGGGAGTTGGCTATACAGGAAGTTAATTGACTCTGAGCGAGCCGGAAGTGACTTCTCAGTGTCCCATCGTCCCCGTACACTCGCCGACAAGGCTTATATGTGAAGTAGGTCATTGACGGATACGGACGTGTTCAGGGAGCGCTAGCGGTGACAGAGAGCAGACAACGCACTTCAACTTCATCGTTTGGGGTGTCTCGGCGCGAAGGACATGACTCTTCTGCCTTTTATTCTCGTTTCAGTCCACCAGACCTATCTAGTGATGAAACGGTCAATGAGGTCCCAGATTTAGGAGATGGGTGCTTAGAAGGCGACTCTCGAGACATGCATCAGATCCCGGACTCCAGTGTCGCCTTGGTCGTAACTTCGCCCCCTTACTTTGTTGGTAAGGAATACGAAGATTCAATTGCAGCCGATGCTGATGAGCGAGTTCCTACCACTTACTTCCAGTATCTCGGCATGCTCGATTCAGTATTCGCTGAGTGTGTTCGAGTTTTGGAACCGGGTGGACGTATAGCGGTGAATGTTGCAAATCTCGGACGTAAGCCCTACCGAAGTCTGTCAGCCGACGTAATTCGCATTCTTGAGGATTTAGGGTTGCTTCTCCGTGGCGAAATTATTTGGCAAAAGAGTCGCGGAAGCAGTGGTTCCTGCGCCTGGGGCTCTTTTAGGAGCGCCGCCAATCCTGCATTACGAGACACAACCGAACGAATAATAGTTGCTAGCAAAGGTCGCTTCGACAGAGCTAAGTCACCTGCGGCAAGATCCGAATTAGGTCTTCCTCATAAAAGTACGTTGCCGACTGACGAATTTATGGAAGCGACACTCGATGTGTGGGACATGCATGCCGAAAGCGCTCGACGAGTGCGGCATCCTGCACCTTTTCCTGTGGAACTTCCGCGCCGGTTAATTGATCTTTACACTTTCGAAGGGGATGTGATTCTCGACCCTTTCATGGGCTCAGGATCGACGCTAGTAGCTGCCGCTCTAACTGATCGACGAGGAATTGGGTACGACCTAGATTCAAACTATGTTGACGTCGCCCGTGAGCGGATTAATGCCGCCAGAGCGAGGGTTTGGGCGCACCGGCAGCCACCTGGGGAGCAACCTCCGCTACCTGAGATCGCCGAGGCCTTAGCTGAAGTAACAGACGCTGAAATAGCGGCCGAAGACTTCCAGCGGCGAGCGACGGAGGAAGGGAAAAAGGCTCAAGATATAGCAATTGACCTTTTGGAGAGAAGTGGCTTTGCTCTGTTACAGAAGGATGTGAAGGTACCTCGCGCTGGGGTCCAGTACAACTTCAAAGTCGAGGATGCTGCCGGTCATGAATGGTGGATAGATGTTTCTGGTGCCTTTACAACGGTCAGGCCTGGACTATTGCGAATTGATACCGTTTGGAAGACCCTTGGAAGGGCTTCGGTTTTAAAAGCTCATGATGCCGAAGCCAGAATTTTAGTTCTCACCGCTCATCTGCCCAGACCAGGAAGCGAAGGAGACAAGGCTTTGAGAGCGGTGGGTCCTTATACCGTTTTTGACGCGATACCGATGTTCGATGAAGAAGCAGTGGAACGTCTAGTTAGGTACGCCAATGGTGGAATGAAAGACCCTTTGCCTGGTTTCTGGAAAGCCAAAGAAATTACGTCTGGTTTGAGCTAGTGCCTGGAGTTGCTTATGCCGTTGTTAGATCGGAGCCACCGCAAGTTTTTCTTGCTGATGACGTTGACGTACTTCACAGGCTGCTCGCTAGCGAACTAGTTGCCCGCACGCCGACTGGGGTTCTTAGCACGGTAGAAACTGAACAGATTAAAGAAGCGCTTCTGGATGAACGTTGGGGTGACGCAGTGTTGTCTTGGATCGATCTGATGGGAATCGAAGTCGATGTGTATACCCATTTGCATGTCTACACCGAGATTGATTTACCGGCCGATCTCATCGGAGCCCAAATTCAATTCGCGCCTTTGTTCCGGGAATCCTCGCAGCCGGGTATTTAACCAAGCACCGCGGAAATGATGACTCGCAAGGAAATGGCGGTTAACGAGAAGCGGAATAGGTGCCCGAAAATAACTTCACTGAGCCTCTTTAGCATGTGAGTGCCGAACCAGGTGCCTAGAAGCACGGATGTGACCCCAATGGCTAATAGGGCTATCTGGTCCCAATACGCGAACCCATCGCTGGTGAAGAGAACGATCTTGGCTAAATGCCCCGATGTTTGGGCCATAGCGAAAGTAGCCACCATGGCAGTCCTAACTGGCAACTCAGCTCTGAATACAGGCGCAATGGCGGGGCCCGTAACGCCAAATGGGATGTTGAGAAACCCCGCGATTGCTCCAAGAGGAATGAAGGCTCGACGACCGGCACCCAAAAAGGAACTAAGCCTTGTGAGACTCTGAGGCCACCAAACAAGTAGGAGCGCAAATAGGGCTATAAATATTCTCCCAACCGCCACCGGAAATGCTTCGGCAACAAGGAGGCCAGCTAGACCGGCAGGGAGCAGTAACAGAGCGAAACGTTTTACGACCGCCCAGTCGACGTCGTCGCGCAACATAACAGCTCGCGAGGAATTGGAGGCAAGTTGAATAACCGCGTGAATTGGGATTGCCTCAAGAGGATCGAGAAATTGAAGTAGCACTGATAGAAGCAAGATGCCGCCACCGAGGCCGGCGATAGCTGTAATCGCCGAACCAACTAAAGCCGCTATTGCGACCAAACAAAGTTCGAATTCAGACATCTAGTCCCTTGATCATAAAACCGTACTTAAATCTGATTCATGTTGAGTCTCGAAAAAATCTTGTTATCGGCGAAATAACATGTTTTGATCTTAAAGCTCTAAAAGCCCCGAAATACTTGACCTGAGCGCCGAACAAGGGTCAAATAACACTGATGACATTCGCGCGTTGCGCGCGGAGTTCGGTGATGAGGAGACTCAACATGGCCAATATGTCCAAATCCGACGTGCTTTCCGATGTAGCTGGCAGTGCTGGCTGCACTAAGGCGGATGCAGAGGCGGTAATTGAAGCGTTCTTCGGATGCGTGGAAAGTGCTGCTAAGGCTGGGAATGCCGTTGCTTGGCCCGGCGTGGGTAAATTCTCACGCTCGGACCGCGCTGCTCGACAAGGTCGTAACCCCCAAACAGGTGCGACCATTCAAATAGCGGCAAGCAGCAGCATGAAATTTACGGCTGCGAAAGCTCTTAAGGATCGAATGAACGGTTGAGGCATACCCTCAGCTGAGATCTAAACGGAAGTGAGTCGGGTACCCCCCGGCTCATTTTTCGCGTCTGTAACACTGCCCTAAAAGCAGGGTTCCTCTTTCAGATATCAATAATCGCTTTAAATACTTCGGCAGAATCTAAGCCGAAGGGCTGAGCGCTGCGTTCAAGTTCAGCTTGGATACGACTCTCAAAAGCTTTGATCTGTGTTGGATCTTTCGGATTTTGAATTCCGTGAGTTGTTTCGAACTGGCTTCGATGTTCGAGTAGTGCAGCAGCTTTCGCGGATTCCCAACCTTTGACGTCTTCAGCATGGTCAGGCTCTTCAGCTTCGAATAGGAGTAATGCATCAGGCCTATGTGGCTCTAGGCCATGTTCTGGGAAGAAGAATGGATCTCGGGCTGCAACAATTGCCTCGACTGCGAGTAGCCCTGCGTGACGATGGTCTGGATGGAGCCGGTACCTTCTCCATGGGTCATGCCCAATGATGATTTGGGGACGTATTTGGCGTATGACCTTTGCAACCTCTGACCGCATTGCAAGATTGCTTTGTAGTTCGCCGTCTACTTGATCCAAAAAAATAACTGAGCCTTTGGAATTCAACCTGCGCGCCGCAGCTTTTTGTTCAGCTTTTCGGGTAGCGACCAGAGCGACTTGATCTGCATGCGGGTCCCAGGTGCCTTTTGACCCGTCAGTGCAAACTAGGTGATGGACAATAGTTCCGTTTGCAGCCCATTTGGCTAAGGTCGCTCCGCACTGAAACTCGGCGTCATCAGGGTGGGCGATCACAACTAGAACTGACTGTGGCTTTAGAAATAAGGGCTTCACCGTTATAAGTCCGAGGTTGATGGATCCGCAACTCCATCAAGATCTTCTGGGGTATCTACGTCCCACTGCAGTTCGGGAATTTGTAGGACCTTTAGATCCAATCCCTGACTTATGGCCTCATTCATGTGACTAAAAAGGGAGCCGTCTCCGTAATGAAACTTAAATGGGGTTCCAGTTGGCAGGCTCAAAACGTTCGTGCCCCGACCATGACGATCAGGAACTATAGAGATAGCGTTGGGGCTTGCTATCCCATCTAGTGACTTTGCATGTGGCAGATCAGCGTGAACGATTATTGCATGAGTAAATTTGTCTGCTATCTCGAACATAGCCTCGGTTATCGCAGCGTTTAGGCCAGGTTGGGTGACCGCAATTACCTCTGCACCTACGGACTTTGCCCAAACAGCGACCTCTTCGCTATCGCATACAACATGTATAGAAAAACCCTCTGCTGCTTCGAGAACCTGTCGAGCCATAGTCCGGGCTAATGATTCCCGCTCAGACGCGTCGAGCCTATTGCTAAGCCGATTTTTTGCATGCCGGAAATCCTTAATAGGCACAAGTACTGCAATGGTCTTCTTGTTGAGCGCGTAGGGGGTTGCCATCAAAGCTAATTCTATTGGTCTGAGGTGGCTGACTTATCGAAGCATTGAGTTTCAGTGTCGGTCTGGACGGCTAAGCGCCCTACGCTGAGGTCAACCATGAAATTGTTTCGTCGCCGATCCGACCCCAGTCCATCGACCAAAGCTCGCTTTTTGCCCTCGACAGGCTGGGTTCAACCTTGGTGGCTTTATCGTTGGAAAGAGCAAAATAAGACAGCGGCTGCTGATACGCCCCGAACCAACAACGTCGCCCGGTCATGGACTTTGTTGGGGAACCTAGAAAGTTCCCAACGAATAGCTTTGGACAGACGAGGTTTGATAGCAGCGCATCCGGGATCTTGGTCGCTTGATTGGTGGATGCGTGTAGATGATGAGTGGATCTTCCCTTCAGAGCATGGCGCAGTTCGGCAACGTTTGATTGATGGCGCCCCAGTAGTTGAGACTGTTCTGAGAGCAGCGGGCGGTGATCTCGTCCACCGTGCATATGCAGCTCGGAGCGATTCAGAATATTTGATCGTAGAGGTGGAGAATCAGGCAACTCGACCGGTAGCCCTTGCTTGGGCGATCCGCCCCTATGACCACCTTGGCGGTGGTCGAATCGAGAATATAGAACTCAATGAACGGGCACTGTACGTAAACGGCCGAGTCGGGCTTGTTTGTGGGCGCAGTCCCGGCCAAATGGTGGTAGGTCGCTCAGGTTCAGACCCCGCTCGACTGTTAGATAGTGCAGGAGACGACTCTAAGTCGGTGACTTGCGAACAGGGAATGGCCAGTGCTGCGCTGATTATGCCTTTGGTTCATGGAGCGACTGTGCGTTGCGTAATTCCTTTAGGGCTATCCCAAGGTGCTGACCTAACCTCCAAATTGCCTGCTGCCGCGCAGGTCGCCCGCGGATGGGGCCAACATGCTGTAAGCGCGAGTCGTTTTGTCCTACCTCCTGGGCAACTGAATGATGTCTTTGACGCCTCAAGACAATCTTTACTTTTAGCGGTAGCGGGGGAGGAGATAGTGCCTGCCCCAGGAGGTCCTCCTCATGATGCGAGCGATGAAGCGGCTGTATTGCAGGGGCTTGCTGAATGCGGATATGAAGGTGCAGTCCGAGACGTGCTCATATCTCGAGCTAGACGTCAAGACCGCATGGGTGGAGTCAATGCGAGCGGCCTAGATGTAACATCTGCGACGCTGATTGGCGCTGGTAGAGCGTTGGAGTTAGTTCCTGACGAGTCCTTGTCGCTGGCGCTCTCAGAATTCGCGGCTGACGGCGCTCGGTGGATTCTCGCGAACCCTGATCCGAATGCCCGAGAAGGCCTGCTTGCCGCTCACCAGATTCTTAAAACTGTTGGAGCAGAAAAAGCATCTCGTGAACTACAAGAATTGATTCCCTCGGGAGCCCAACATGCTGAAGAAAAAAGTAGTGATGGCGAAACAATAAATGTCCTTGAAATGGCGCAATCGACCTATGGCCAATTCAGTATCGATCCCCAAATAGCTCTAACTCGACTTGACCGACTTGCGTCGCTCGCCTCGTCGACCATGAACTGGCCGACTGAGCTTGATCCATTAACAAAAAGTGGCATTGCTGGCGCTGGAAATGACCTCCGTGTAAACGCTTGGTTCGTTCGCAGTTTCATACGTTTACTAATGGACGACACTGGCGACGAACTCCGGTTCGCTTTGGCGTGGCCAAGAGAATGGCTTGGAATTGGAGTGGAAGTCCACGGTTTACCATCACGATATGGCCCTGTTTCATGGGCTGTGCGATGGCACGGTAACCGGCCTGCTTTGTTATGGGAAGTTGAGAACGGCCATAAAGAGCTTAAAGTGCGAGCGCCCGGTCTTGATCAAGAATTCGTAGGTCAAGGACCTGTTGGCGAACAGCTGTTGAGCGCTATTGATGACCAACTCGGGTTACAAGATCCCGTTGTTCCCGCCGTGGATACACCATCGTCGGGCAGTTTTAGTTGATGCTGGGTCACCGAAGCCTAGATAAGAGCCGACTACCGTTTCCTTATGACTCATCACGCGCCCCCAAATATGACGCAGGAGCATCATTACTGGGGATTGGGTGATTCTGTCTTGGTAGGGATAGACGAAGTAGGCAAAGGTGCTTGGGCGGGACCTTTGACTATAGGTGCCGTTGTATTGCCGAAAACTGGACGAGTCAATGGTGTTCGAGATTCAAAGATGCTCACGCACAAAGTCCGTGAAAAACTCTTTGGTCGAATTGATGATTGGGCACAGTGCTGGTCAGTAGGTCACGCAAGCGCTCGCGAGTGTGATGAATTGGGGATGTCAGATGCACAGCGGCTTGCAACTCGAAGGGCGCTTAATTCGTTGCCATTGAGTCCCGATCGGGTGTTGCTTGATGGCAATTGGAACTACATCGATTGGGTACCGAGTACTGCGATCGTCAAGGGTGATCAGACATGCCTTTCGATTGCAGCAGCTTCTGTCATGGCTAAAGTCGTGCGTGATCGGATTATGTCGACGGCAGCTAATCACTTTCCTGCTTATATGTTCGAAAACAACAAGGGGTATCCATCACCACAACATCAAACAGCTTTGGCGGGATATGGACCGTGCGTGATACATCGAAAAAGTTGGTCCTTTATGGATGACCTTATCTGGACTAGCTATGAGCGGTACGATCGGCATCAAAGAGACCAAGGAACACTGTTCGCCGCATGAACGAATCAAATCAGGCACAGCGCGACTACTGGCGAACGCGCCTGGCGTGGGTGGAGCGGCAGGAACA
>CEVU01023072.1_pt1 | contig 14030 bp, 22 predicted proteins | sample 427081 | NCBI WGS metagenome assembly CEVU01 (sample SAMEA2623868, study PRJEB7988) | marine metagenome | biome: marine biome (ENVO:00000447); feature: deep chlorophyll maximum layer (ENVO:xxxxxxxx); material: "saline water (ENVO:00002010), including plankton (ENVO:xxxxxxxx)" | depth 80 m | reverse complement strand
CGAGCCAATGAAATTTTGGCGAAACATTAAACCAGTATTCAGTAATGAACTGACCCTATATGGGTGTCTTGGTGCTATCAATTTGATAGCGAATAACAAACTTAAAATTCTTGGAGGAATTAATTATGTTTAAACCAAGTGAAGCAAAAACTTCATGCCTACATATTTTGAAAGGGAGTAATATTCCTTTTTTAATTGGTGGTACTGGAGTTGGAAAATCCGCAATAGTTAAAGAGATTGCGGAAGAACTAGCAAACGATAGAACTCTTACTGATTCAGTAAGTCCTAAAGATGATGAATTTGGATTCATATCTTTTAGACTTGGGTTAGTAGAATCTATTGATTTGGGAGGGTTGCCTTATATTGAAGAGGGAACTCAAAAGAAAGCATTTTTAGGCAACTTGCCTAGAAGTGGAAAGGGTCTATTTTTTCTTGATGAATTTGCACAAGCACATTCAAGCGTTCAAGCAACGATAGGACAATTACTCGACCCAAAAGGAAAAAACGAAGAGCGAAGAATTGGCGACTATGTTTTTCCTAGTGGGTGGAAAATTGTCTTAGCGGGAAATAGACATACTGATAGAAGCGGAGCAAATAAAATACTTAGGCATTGTCAAGATAGGACTACTGCTATTCAGTTTACTCACGATGTTGAGGACTGGTTAGCGTGGGCTGATAACAACGACATTGACTTGAATGTTCAAGGTCTAATTAGATTTATGCCACAGCTACTATGGGACTTTGACCCTAAATGCAACGACCCACAGCCAAGCCCAAGAAGTTGGGTAAGGTTAAGCGATACTTTGAAAACTGACCCGCCAAAACGATTGATGCAAAAATTGTTTGAGGGCGATGTTGGACAAGAATCCGCTATTGAATTGATGAACTTTATCTCACTTCAAAATGATGTTCCAAACATATCTGATATATGTAAAGGAAAAGATGTTGAAGTTGTAGATGATGCGGGTCTTTGCTATGCGACAACGATTGCATTAACAACTGCAATTAACGGAGCGAATGATAACGATGTTTATGATTTCTTTGAAAATGCTTTGAACTATTTGAAGCAACTTTCAACTGTAGAATTTTCTATATTCTTTGTTAGAAAAATTACTGGACTTAGAAACGAACTCAAAGAGTGCGATGTATATTCTAAGTTTAAAATTGATAACCAAGATTTAGAAATCTAAACTCACGAAGCGACAAGGGAATATTTATTATTGACTGGTAAATATTCCTTTTCCGCTCATTCTGATATTGGGATGTGTATCCCAACTGATGATTCAAAAATGATGAAATCAGAATTTTATAAATAAATTCTTGGAGGAATTAATTATGAAAAAAGATAATGCAAATACTTTATCTGAAAATGCAACTTTGGTGCGACTTACAACGAAGCATCCAAGCGGTATTAAATCAGATAAGGATTTAAAAGAGGGTCTAGCAATAGACCAAAAAGCAAACAACGATTCACTTCACGTTGCGAAGTATATCTTTGGTAGGGAAGCAAATAGATATTTCAGAAGAATTATCAATCAGTTTAGGAATAATTATTTTTATCCCTTAACTGTCCCTTGGGATGATAATACTAGCGACTTTGAGGGTAAAGTTTTAAGTGGGTGGCGATTATGTCCAAACCAAGAACTTGATAGGCTCATGGATAAAGTGAACGATGCTAAGGTTGACTTCCAAAAGGAAGTAAATTCATTTCTTGATAATTACGATAATTTAATTGAATGGAATAAACACAGACTTGGCGATGCTTTTAAGTTGTCTGATTATCCTAAAAAAGAAGTGATAGAAACTAAGTTTAGATTTGATTTTGAACTTGGTACTGTCCCACAATTTAACAGTAAGGATATTCGTTTAAATGTATCTGAGAAACTTCGCAAGAAGATTGAAAGCGATGCATTAAAAAGAGCAACTAAAAATATTGAAGCAATAACACGAACTACTGTTGAAACTCTTTTGGAATCTGTAGAACATTTAGCTGACAAGCTAGAGTCTTATGACCCAAAAACAAAAGGTGGTGGATTCTTTAAGAATTCTACTTTTGATAAGTTAAGACAAACTTTAGATACGCTTCCAAGTATCAATTCTGACATTCTAGGGAATGACAAAAAGATAGCGGAAGCACATCAAAATTTAGTTAGTGTCTTTGCAAAAATAAATGATGTTAATTCACTTCGTGATGATGATGATTATACGGACAAGAAGCGAAAGCAACTTGCGGATGATTTGAAAGATAGCGTTAGTGATTTGGCGGATGATATGAAAGGCGGATTTTTAGATTCAATGTATTCTAAAAAGTAAGCAAATGACTGGGCGGGGAAAAACTATTTACCAGTAAATATTTTTCTTCGCTCCTTTTTTTCTGTATTGCAATGTGTATTGCAACTGATGATTAGGAAACTATGAAACAGAAACTCATAAATAAAATTCTTGGAGGAATTAATTATGTTAAATAGTGAAGAGCGAATAATTAAAGCTAGAGCGAAACTTATGAAAGGTAATATTGGTATGGCTACCATGCTACTAAAACTTACTTTGATTGAGGATAATGAGCGATGCCAAACTATGGCTACAGACGGAATTAATATTTATTGGAATGATGAATTTGTTAAATCAATATCAGATGAAGAAATCCAAACAGTATTAATTCACGAAGCAAGTCATGTCATATGGGAACATCCAATTAGAAAAGGTAAACGAATTCACGAACTTTGGAACATAGCTACTGACTATGTAATTAACTCTTGGATAGCATACGATTTAGGTATGCAACTTCCCGAGGGTGGACTACTTGATAGGCAGTATCATAGACAAAGTGCAGAACAAGTTTATAGAACTTTATCTAATGATGATGAAGCCCTAGATGATGCCCTTGAACAATTAGAATCTAATTCAGATGATGATGATGATTCTGATTCTCAAAATGGCGGTGGCGATTCTGATTCAGATTCTGATGCAGATGCAGATGATTCTGATTCTCAAAGTGGCGATTCAGATGCTACTGGAAATGGACAAGGTAAATCTCTTGAAGAGAAACTTGCTGATGTCAAATTACCAAGTGGCGAAGTTTGGATGCCAACTAATGAAAATGGACAAGAACTATCGCCTACTGAAATGGCTGAACTACAAGAGGAACTTCAAAGAACAATATCAATGGCTGATAAGCTAGATACTATTGGAGAAAACCCTACTGGTGGTTTTGGTAAAGCTATGGAACAACTAAACGAAAGTTATGTTGACTGGGTAGATGTAATGCGAGATTTATTGCAAAGCGTTTACTCTGATAATCCTACTTGGACAAGATTAAATAAAAGACATTCTTGGAGGGGGGTTAATTTACCTAGCAGAGACAAAGAGCCACAAGGCGGAGAACTCGTAGTTGCTATTGATACAAGCGGAAGTGTTTCACAAGAAGAACTAAATGTTTTTGCAACTGAAATCAATTCCCTAGCGGAAGAGTGTGGTATCAATAAAATTAGAGTTTGTTATTGTGATACTACTGTCCACAAAAACTCAAAAGGCGAATGGTGGGATGAATACGACTTGGATTGTGAAGAGTTGGAACTTGTCTCTCGTGGCGGTGGCGGAACTTATTTTGACCCGCCTTTCAACTTGTACAACGACTACACAGAAGATACAGATGAAGTAGTAGCATTTATCTACTTTACAGATGGGTATGGCGAGTGTAGTGCAGAAGTTGAGCCCGATGTTCCAGTAATATGGGCATTGAGTGGTGGCGAAAATAGGTGGAGCAATGAACTTCCTTTTGGGGAAAAAGTTGCTATAGATTTCTCTAGTCTTTAATCGCAAATTGGTGTGGAGGAAAAAGTATTTACCAGTAAATATTTTTTCTTCCCGCATCAAATTTCTAATATCAAGATGTGTATCTTGGCTGATGATTCTGAAAAGATGAAATTAGAAACTTAAAAACTGTCCTTGGAGGGACATATAATTATGCAAAATAATAATTATAAAAACGAGTGTTCTCCAGTTAGTACCCATGTTTCAGATGAAACTAAAACATGGTTAGATAACATGAAGAATAAATATAGTATTGATATTTCAACACAACTTTTTTATGTTGTTTCAAAGATGATTAAATCTGAAAAGCAATTAGAGAAAGTTGTAGTTGCCAGTCTACTAGATGACCATGAGAGCAAGGGTAATACTTTGCGAGAAATGGCTAGTGAATTGGGTATTAAAGTCAATGTTAATGTAGCTGATAAAATTGCATCAAGAATGGTGCCAGTTGTAAATGCTAATGTTGTTGATGTTTTTTCTAAACACAAAAAAACTGGTGTTGAAACAGCTAACATGATTAACGAATGTTTGGACAAAAATTCAGATGTTAATACTGTAATGAAATCTAAGTTAGAGGAAGTTGTTTCTCAATCTAATGTGCAAGTTAAAACAGTTGATGAAATTGACTGGCAGAGATTAGCAAATTGGAAGTACAAAGACTTAGATATTCTTGGTGTATCCTTTGAAAATTATTCTATTCTTAAAGAAGATAATATCAAAAAAGGATTCAAGAATGGATTGTATGCAACTTTGCATAGTCAAGCGTTAGGATTGTGGCGTGATGAAGAAAAGGAATTATCCATAAGGGATATTGCGAAACTTCAGCCCTATCAAACTCCAACTGGAGATTTTAGGATTCTTACAATTCAAACGATTGTTAAGAGACTTATCAAAGCTATTGTGCATTTTGGAACGGGAGAAGAGAAGCAATTACTCTTTGGAACTTTCCAAGTTTATCCGCATAAGGCTAAGAAAAAGTCTGTCTAAGAAATTAGTGCAACAAAAACAATAGACCAGTAAATATTTTTTGATTCGCTGGGAAGGTTGTGGTTGCCGTATTTTTTTCTGATGCAATATGAGAGTGGGTTTTTTGGGGTATCTTAGACCCTTAACCTACTCTCAATTTTGCAATAGGCGAAGTCTCACGAAGTCAATTTTGCCAAAACTGTATAGAAAATGCGTATTTTCTACTGATGATTGCCTAAAGGCATGAAACAGTTTATTAAACTTAACTGCCCTTGGAGGGGTAATTATTATGAAAAACGAAAAAGAATATACAATATGTTTAACGACAAATTGTTCATATGAATATAAAGTAAAAGCTAAAGATAGGAACGAAGCTATAATTAAAGCTAAAGAAGATTTAATATCTGATTTACAAAATAAAACCAATGACATTGTAAAATCTCAATGGTATGTATGCGATGTTGATACTAATTTAGATGATGATGAGTTTGTTCTTACCCATAGTTTTGGAACATTAAAAGGTATGGGGGGTTTAGAATGACTAATCGAGAACTATTAGAATTTACTTTGAAAGTAAACATAGGAACTTGCAACGAAATCTATACAAAGATTAATAGGGAACTAGAACAAAAATCAGATATTGATATGGCTCTAGTTAAATATTTTAATACTTTGGTTTCAATCAATCATAAAGTGCAAGATGTTTTATATAAGGAAAGGGAAAACTTAAACATCCCTAACCCAAAACATTTTGGATTTACAACTAATGATGAGATTGTAGAAGTTGAAGTGCAAGAACTGTAAACAAATTAAGGCGGTATGCTACTGTAAAAGGTAGTGTACCGCCTTTTTTTTTGGTCTAAAAAAAGTGGATATACGCAGGATAACTGGGATGGTAATAAAAAATATTTACTGGTATATTGTTTTTTCTGGTGTTGTTTGGGGTGGGGTAATGTTAGATGAGATGACAAAAAATAAAATATATTTACTGGTTTTCAAGCTGTGGATAACTTTGTGGAAAACCTGTAGATAACCCTTGCAATTTGCTATCAATTACATTATATTAATGGAACTAATATTTGATTGCATAAGATTTTTAGTTTTCCTAAATGCAACTTTCATATATTAACCTCCAAGCTTATTATTAAGTTTAAAAGGGATAGTCGTAAGATTGTCCCTTTTTTTTTGGTAGTCGGTTGATAGTCTATGATAGGCGACACACCACCAAGTCTCCAACAGAAAAATCCCAGACTGGTAAATATTTTTTATCCTGAAATCACAGAGATGATAGAAACCTGTAGTGTTTAATAATACAGCAGTAGGGGTGATGAGGCGTTGTAAAACAATAGACTGGTAAATATTTTATTTTTGTCAGGAAAAACTACTGGTCTAGGAAACACAGCAGTAGGGTAAATGTTCCACGTGGAACAATATGTATTTCACTTTGATAGCATTTTGCAGTATAATAATTGCTTATGTATGCGGTAATAAGACACACATATCATTTAGATATACCCGAGCCAAGCAATGTTTATTCAACTAAATCTAGTGCTAAATGGAAACATTTTGTATGGATATTTGAAACTGAACTAGATGCTCTTGCCTTTGCCATATCACTTTTAGATGACCCTTTGATTATGTCTAATAAATGGTTGATTGAAAGTGCCATAAAGCAATTAGAAGAAGATAGGTATTATCAAGTTGGTAGAGAGTCTGTAGCTATTGCAGAAGTGCAAGATAGTCCGCAAGTTATTTATGAGGATGATAAAAATGAAAAGTCTATTCATTAGATGTTCAGAAGAAACCTACGAATTGGCACATTCCTTAGCTAAGAAAGAAAGTCGTTCACTAAACAAGCAAATTATTCATATGATTCATAGTGAAGCTGACAAGAAAGATATTGAGGTAGAAGATAAACCTAGCGTTGCACAAAATGGTACAACATTACATCAATCTGAAACTACTTTTGAATCTAAACTTGGCTTACAAGGGATTGTTGAAACAAGGAAACAGGATTCTTCTGACTAATATACCAAAAAGTTAGTAGTGCATTAGAACATTGTTGCATTACTAACTCCTTTGTTTCGCATATCTCTTTAGGATTATCTATCATAATCTTCCAAAAAACCTTTTCTTTATTGTGTCCACAATCATTCACTAACTTTTTCTGTATTCTTGAAAGCATGACTGCCTTTGGTGGAGGCTGATTAAATCTATGACTGGTAAATATTTCTTTTCCCATCCCAGAAGCTCTCCCCAAAGCTCCACTTTTTGCTATTAATTCAAGGTATTTATTACAGACATTGTGTTGCTCTGCTGTAATTTTTTGCTGTAAGAAAGATTTATCTATGATGTGTTGGTCAAACACGATTGCCCTACCAACCTTGCTTTTACCTATTTTGGTTATTGCAACTTGGTTTCTGAAATGTAGATAAGGACTTCCTATATCATTAACTTGTAATGTTTCAGAACTCCCAGTCAAAGTTATCTTCAACTTCTTCAATTTCTGCATATCTCCCGTTGACTGGATTAAAGGTCATATTAACACTTCCTAACTTGCCTTGCCAACCCCACCTAGCTTTCCAGTTATGTATTTCAACTCCCTCTTCTCCTCTGTAAACTGTTAATCCTGTATCAGCCTTACTAAACCAAGCATATGATTTAGCTACATCAACTCCTGTACATACATTCTTTTTGCCATCCCTAATAAATGGTTTAGTTGGATGTGCAACAAAGAACACTAATACATCGTGTTGCTTTGCGAACAGTTGCACTTTCGTTAGCATTTCACTAACCATATCAGTTTCTAATCCTGTATGGTCTGTATGTATAAAGTTAAATGGGTCTATGACTAAAATCCTAACACCATATCTCATAACTGCACTTGCTCCTTTTTCAAGGATAGCTTCTATTGTTGGCAACCCGCCATCTTGATAGTCTTGAAATAGTATGTGTTCTCTTATCCAAGTTTCCGCAAAGTCTTTCTCCTCTTGTGTCATTCTTGCGTTAAACCCCTCAAAGAATGGCTTACCTACAAGGATTTGAGACAACTGTACTGCATGAAGTTGTACTGGTTTCTCAAACGAACAGAAACAAGTTTTCCAACCATTGTTCCTTGCAACATTGACTATTAGTTGGTCTATAAATGCTGACTTGCCATCCCCTGCATGACCAGTACAAACAACTAAATTGCCTGTAGATAAAGTAAAGATTTCATCTACACTTGGATAGCCTGTAGATACACCACTAGGCATACCCTTATCATACAAACTTTGGAATTCATCTGCGTAATGCTCTAGGTTATTTAATCCATGTAAAGGAATAGGCTCTGCGTTAATGATTGAATCTCTTAGCTTTTCCGCTCCATATTTAATTAATACATCGTTTGCATCCTTACAATCAAAGTTATTTACTCTATAACACCTAGCTTTGTTTAATCTTCTAGCTAATTCATCTGCTAGTATGTTTCCGTTTTCATCTGCATCTGTACATAAAATAACCCTTTCAACACCCTCAAACTTATCTCTATCGTTCCATACATACTTAAATCTTCCATCCTCACTTGGGTCTATCTTGTTATCAGTAATCTTGTTTGGTGCACCATTTGGAACTGAATAACAATCTACATTCATTACATTCTCAAAGGCTGTCTTGATAGCCAATGTGTCCATTTCTCCCTCTGTTATGATGATTGTGCTTTCTAATGTTGGCAATTTGCTGTCATAAACCTGTTGTCCCCAAAGCTTTTGTGCGTTCCCATCCCACCAAAAACTCTTTGTTCCGTTTGCACTCCTATACTTAACTGCTTCTACCTCCCCATCGCTGACGAAGGAAAAACCAATGACTGGTTTATTATTTTTTTCGGTCTGGATGACTCCTGTGGTTTCCGAGGCTGTAATACTTATACCTCTTTCCTGCAACCAATCACTAGCTTTGCCATTAGGTATATTTTTTGGTGCTTCTACTGGTTTTTTTACTTCTTGTTTTACTACTTTCATTTTAAATTCCTCTCTCCTTGATACTAAGCCATTGATACCGCAATGATGACAATGATATATAACCTTATCAGACTCAATATTTACTGATAAAGGTTTGTCGTGTTTGTTTTTACTCCTCTCATTTTGGCATGAGGGACATGATATTTTGTGTTGACCAAGCTTCATTCCGCTTGTTCTTGATTGATTATTTATATGACTTAAAAAGTCTCTTTTATCCATTTCACTATTGACATACATTTAAACCTCCTTAAACTGTATATACTTGTATATACTTACTATGTAGTAAATACTACTTAAAAATAAAAATACAGTAAGTATCTACTTACTATATATACCAAAATACTTATCAACAATATCGCAGACATCTTCTGCAAGTCTCTTCTTAGATAATACTGGATAGGTATTTAATTCCTTAATTGCTTCCACAATGCCATCTGATTTGATGTCATTACGATTACACAAACTAGAAAAATCATCAGACATAAAGTATAATAAAGCTTCGTTAGATAACTTAGGATGCTTACTAGCAACATCTCTAACAGCTTGTTTAACCACAAGACCATCTAAAGTTTTTTGGTCTGTATCTAAATTAATGTGGTCTGTCTGAAGCATTAAAATATATTACACTAACCTATTGACATTATCAACACATCATCTACACTTACATAAGACATCAAAGGATTGGACTACCTAAGAGTTTAAATTTGGTGTCGTAGGGTTAGCGGAAAATGTGGATAGCTATTAAAGTATAAATCCAGTTTGCTTGAAACAAAGCATATGAACAACGCCTTACTAGACTGATTTTTCCTCATGTGCGAGGGTGTTTCAATGTCGATAAATAACAAAACACAGCAATGCTAGAGTCGATTTTGCTAGTTTTAGAGACCTAAACCAGAAAACTAGCATTTAGGAGGGAAAGCGTATGACAACACTAGATGAAAAAGAGATTCTGCTACTGCAAATCTTGTTAGACAAAATCACACCACAACAAATGGCTCACATAAGAAATATGTTAAATGTGGACTTAAACTATGTAAAAGGTTTATCAACCAAATTAAACTTTTTACCAAAAGGAGGATAAATGGAATTTGAAATTAAAGATGGCATCCCTATACCAAGACCAGTAGGAAAGCCTTTAAAGTATGACTTACCTTTAAAAGACATGGGTAAGGGTCAAAGTATAGAAATACTTCTAGCGAAGTCTAAGATAGCTTCTGAGGTAAAAATAATAAGAAACTACTGTTTAAGGTTTACACACAAAAATCCTAACTATAAGTTTACTGTAAGGCAGTTAGATGATGGAGTAGGCATATGGAGACTGTAAGAGATTTAGAAGTTATAGAAGAACAACTAATCAAAGCAAAAAAAGTGCTTGATGAAAGTCAAGCAATGGTAAAGAAAATGCAGGACATAGTTTTCTGCATGGAAGTAGAAGCACAAGAGTTAAAAGAAGAAATAGAGTTTCGCCAAAATATACTGGAAAGTGAAATACACCAATAGACATAACATACCGCAAGAGATAATTAATGCGGTACACAATGACAACTATAGCAGGGGAAAATCAACCATATCTGCTACTGGTTTGTTGCAACCACCAAGGATTAGATTGTTGGCACAAGAACATTACGACAAGCTTACGATAGATGTATCAGATGAAATATGGAAACTATTAGGGCAATCAGTCCATACCATATTAGAAAGAGCCAATGAAGATAACGAGGACACCATTACAGAACAAAGAATGTTTGCAACAGTTAAGGACTGGACTGTTAGTGGTCAGACAGACAGCATAGATGTTAAAAGTAAAACATTAAAGGATTACAAGGTAACTTCTGTTTGGTCTATTGTATCTGCTTTGAAAGAGGGTAAAGCAGAATGGGAACAGCAACTTAATATCTATGCGTATCTCTACACCAAAAACACAGGAAAAACTATAGACCAGTTAAATATTATTGCGATAGCTCGGGACTGGAACAAAAATCAGTATCTTCGTAGCGGTGGAGATTATCCGCCATCCCCAATTACAGTTTTAAATATAGATTTATGGAGTGATGAAGAGCAAGAAGCTTTCATCAATCAAAGAGTTTCGATTCATCAAGAAGCAGAAGTGGATTACCTTATCAATGATAAGCTTCCATTATGTACTGATGCAGAAAGGTGGAGAAGAAAAGATACTTATCGTGTGGAAAAGAAAGGTAGAAAGAGTGCTGTTAGAGTGCTTGATACCCAAGAAGAAGCTGATAAGTATATAGGTGGTCATAAAGATAGTAAGTTGCTGAAAGTTGTAGAAGCTAAAGGCGAGTGCATTAGATGTGCTAACTATTGTGATGTGGCTGAATTTTGTAATCAATATAACGAGGAAAGCAAATGAGTATTGAAGTAAAAGAAAAAGTAAAACCTGCGTACATCGAGGCTAGATATAATGCGTATCTTAGTTGGGATTTAGAATCAGAAGGAATTGATTTAGATGATGTGAAATATTGGGATGTTCAAAGGGGACAACTTTATGTTCAATTTAAAAATGGCGAGCATAAATATATAGATAATTGGTCTGATGATAATGTTGACTATAAACATGGTCTTGAAGATGTAAATCTCCTTGATGAAGATTGGAACATAATTAAAGGAGAAGAAGATGTCGAATAAAGAACTTACTTATAAAGAAGTATGGGACAAGCTATCTAAGATAGATTGTTCAGAAAAGATAGAAAAGAAAGGAAAATTAACTTATCTATCTTGGGCGTGGGCGTGGGGTATTCTACAAGAACACTATCCACAAGCACAATACTTATTCTATCAAGGCGAGGATGATGTGCCTTATGTCAGATATCCCGATGGAACTGGAGAGGTTAGATGTAGAATATCTATAGATAACTTAACTAGAGAAATGACACTATGTGTTATGGACTTTAAAAACAATGCTGTTAAGAATCCTAATTCTTCACAAGTAAACAATTCTAAAATGCGTTGCTTAACTAAGTGTTTGGCAATGTTTGGTTTAGGACATTATATCTATGCGGGAGAGGATTTGCCCGAAGATGTTGAAGATGAAATAGAAAACTTAGATGATGAAACAGAATCTAAGGAAGAGCCAACACCAGTAGAAACTCCAACAGAAGATGTTGAAGTAGATAAAGGTTATGGAACAGAAGCTTGGGCGGAGTTATTTGTCAAAAGCTTTTTAGAGTTGGCAAAACTTAGCAAAACTAAAGATGCTATGACATCTTATTATAAAAATAACACTAAAGACTTAGCTACATTGAGGGATAACTTTCCTAAGATGAAAGCTGATTTGGATAGTGAACTTAAAACAATCGTAAGCAATCTAAAGGAGGATTAATATGTACGATAATAAAAACCAAAGTGATGGAGCAATCTACACTAATAACTATAAACAGAATGATAAACAGCCCGATTGGACTGGTAAGGTAGAGATTAGTAGGGATATGCTTAAAGAGTTAGTAACCATCGTAAAAGAGGGTGGAAGCGGAGAACTAAGAGTGGCTTTATGGAATAGAACTTCTAAGAGTGGCAACGAATACAAGTATGCTAGGTTAGACATTCCGCAGAAGAAAGAAGAGCCTAAAGAAGAGCCAGTAAAAGATTCAAGCGATGATATTGAAAGCTTTACAGATGATGATATACCATTTTAAAGGAGGGAGTAATGAGTAAATCAAAAACATTTAAGAAAGCGTTGGAAGATGCTTTGAAGAAAGAGGGAGTAAAAAATGAGTGGATGGAAAAACATCTGCTCATTGATTCACTAGATTTAGATAAACCAAAGAAAAAAAAGAGGAGAGATAATCATGCCAAGATGTGATAAATATACTTACGGCAAAGACTTGATGGTGAAGGTAGAAGAAAATATAGACGAGTATATATTTTTTGAATTCATGTCTGCGTACAAAACTTTGATGGAACAAGTTAAAAATGTCAAAGATGGTATGGGAACTACATCCCATGAACACCTTATGGACTATCTGTTTATGAAGATAGAAGATGAAAGACATGAACACTTTAAAAACAAGATGGGGGTTTAAATGGATAGAAGAAACATACCACCACACCTAAGACATCTATCTGATAAAAATCTAAGAGGATTGTTTTACTTATTTAGAGCAAGATAATGGATGAACAGATAGAGAATTGGCAAGTACAAATAAGAAATGTCGCTCCTATGATGCAGAAAGCTGAATACGAATTGTTGAAGTCAGAAGCAGATGTTAAGAGAGTAATAGCTTTATGGAAAGCTGTTGCTCTTTCAGAGGGCATTAAAACTGCAAGTGGTCAAGATAACTTTGCAGAAAACAAAGAAGAAGTGTATCAATCTAGGTTAGCTGTAGCGGTTGCTAAAGGTCAACTAAGTGCAGTCAAGGTTGAGTTAAGAGCCTTAGAAGTAGGGTTTGAGGAATGGAGAACTAAGATGGTTAATGCTAGAGAAGAAAGAAAGAGATATGGAGCATGACAAAGGGTAGCAAACAAAGACCCTACGACAAAGATAAGTTTAACGAGAACTTTGAAAAGATATTTGGAGACAAGAGAAAGAATGTCAATAAAGGGAAGAAAGCCAACAAAGAAAGAAGTTGAACACATGGACAAAGTAAGTCAGTTAGGTTGCATTGTTTGTAGGAATATGGGTTTGGGTATAACACCTGCTGAAATACACCACATAGAGGGTAAGACAAAGGCTGATTCACATTTTAAAGTATTACCCTTATGTTTTGGGCATCATAGAGAGGGCGGAAGATTTAGACCCTTTATTAGTAGACATCCATACAAGAGAAGATTTGAAGATGCTTACGGAAGAGAAGCAGAGTTGTTAGAACAAGTTAATAAGTTGTTAGATGAAGATTGATTTACCCTTAGAGGTTTACTACACAAAGAATAAGAAGTTTATCCTTAACTTAAACAACTATCGTAATGCCCATTACAGAATACTATCTAATGCCAAGAAGATTTATGCAGACAATTTAGTTGATAGGATTAGTTATCCTACATATAAAGAGCCTGTTGTATTAATTTACACCTACTACGCAAAAAGCAGGAGAAGATTAGATGTGAGTAATCCTTGTTCTATTATTGACAAGTTTACTTGCGATGCTTTGGTAAAAGCGGGAGTCTTAGAGGATGATAGTAGTAAACAAATTAAACAAGTTATTTACAAATATGGGGGGATTGATAAAAACAATCCTAGATGTGAGCTTGAAATCGCAGCGTCCCAGCAGCAAAAGAAATATTTACCAGTCAATGGTT
>CEVU01140009.1_pt1 | contig 14084 bp, 15 predicted proteins | sample 427081 | NCBI WGS metagenome assembly CEVU01 (sample SAMEA2623868, study PRJEB7988) | marine metagenome | biome: marine biome (ENVO:00000447); feature: deep chlorophyll maximum layer (ENVO:xxxxxxxx); material: "saline water (ENVO:00002010), including plankton (ENVO:xxxxxxxx)" | depth 80 m | reverse complement strand
CCAAAAATTGCCTTATTTGAATTCATCATTTTCATTGGATTAAATTTTGGTGTATTTATTAACATTCTCAGAGCTGCTATTATTGATCTTTTTTCTTTAGGTACTGCAGAAGATGCGCCAAAACAATGTAACTTGCCACCATTTCTCAGTGAATTATAAGATTTCATTAAATGCTTTCCAGCCACAGGGTCAATAGCCTGATGGACTCCTTTACCATCGGTGAGTTTTTTACATACTTTAACAAAATCTTCGCTATCTCTATCTACAAAATACATTCCCATTGATTCTACAAATTCTTTTTTTGATTTCGAAGCTGTCCCAATAATTATTTCCGCACCGAAAGATTTGCAAATTTGTGCTGCTGCGGTTCCAACCCCTCCTGCCGCATGGTGGATTAGTATAGAATCACCTTCCTTGATTCCTCCTAAGTGTACTAGCATGTGGTAAGCGGTACCGTAAGTTACTGGCATTGCTGCTGCTTGATCAAAACTCATATTATTAGGAATAGGTATTATTCTATTTGAGCCAATAATAACTTCCTCAGCATAGCCACCAAATCCAGTCATCGCAATTACTCTATCTCCAATTTTTAGATTTTCGACATTATCGCCTATCTCAGTAATAATTCCTGAAACTTCATATCCTGGAGTGAATGGAAAATCCGGATTAGTGCCATAAAGTCCCTGTCTCATCATTAAATCTGCAAAATTGATTCCAGCTCTATACACCCTTACTTTTACTTCATTATCAACAGCTTGTTCTAATTTTTCACTAATTATCTCTATAGAATCAGGCCCACCAATTTTTGTATAAACTATCCTTTTCATTCAATCACACTTACTTATCTTTATTCATCAAATAATCTTCAGATATATTACCACTGATTATACTTTCAGAAATTTCTAAAATTAATTTTTCTTCATTTGGAATAGTATACCAAATTCCCTCAGGATAGATCACACAAGAAACTCCATTTTCACAACAGCCTAAGCATCCTGATTTATTCACTCGAATATCTTTAATTTCTCGTTCTTTAATCGCTCTTTTTAGTTGAGTCATAATTTCTAAAGAATCTTTAGACGCACAGCAACCTTTAGGATTACTTTCATTTCTCTCATTAACACATACGAATACATGCTTTCTGATATCATTCATATGAAACCTCAAATTTTATCAAATTTAGCTGCAAGAATGAAATCTGATTCTACCAAACCATCGATTTTGTGTGTAAAAATTATTACTTGAACTCTCCCCCAACTTAATTCAAAATCTGCATGATGATTTTGTTCTTCACATATCGAACCAGCCAAATTGGTGAAATCCAATGCGTCCTTGAAATTATCGAATTTCCATTCTCTTAGCAAATGATGATTATTCACAATTTCCCATTGTGGATTAAGTTTGGTGATTAATTCTTCCGTCTCATTTTCACTGAGAGGAGGCACTCCTCCTTGGCAAGGTATACAAATTTTTGATGCTAATTCTGAATCATCCATTTTAATCCCACACATGATTGTCGTCTCTACCCTCTACTTGTCTCTCAGCCTCTTCATGTAAATTAGAGCGACGCCTAATTTCTTCTTTTTCAAATGTAAGAAGTTCTTTGTCTTCAATATACGGTTTTCTTAGATGAGTTATTAATCTAAGTTCTACAATAACATCTCTAGCAATAGAACGAAAATCACCATTTTCATCCCAAATTTCTATGACATTCCTTGATGTTCCTACCAACATACCTCTGATATACGGTTCTGAGTTTTTAGGAAGTGCTCTCGAATCTAACAAAATTTCTATCAAGTCGTCTTTTCTTAACCCAGATTTTCTTCCAATCAATGGGCCCAGAAATATATCTTCGAGTTCTGATAATTTCGGCCCTCCATATTCTTGGTGAATTTTTGTAGCCCAATCAGGTAAATCGTCGATGTCATCTGCACTCCCCTCTGCACTCATACCTCTCGGTCAACTATGTCATAGAAAAGCCAACGGGTTCTAAGATTATAATTTTAAAAACTCAAATGACTGCTTATTTGAAGTGGGATGGTATAGGCGCTAGGTCTGGGTGAGACCATGGCAATACCACAATGGAGAAGTATTCCTACCGTACTTTACCCTCAAGAAATCTTAGATAAAGCATTTAGAAAAGCTTCCAAACAATCTGATTTAGTCGAAGATCCGGATAAATATCATAGAGTTAGGAAGCAAATGGTTAGAATGATACAATCTGCTTCTGATACTATAGATTCAACTCTGAGAAATTGGGTTGATAAATGGCCTAGCCTGAATGCCCTTTCTGAATTTGATAGGGCTTTGATAGATGCCGCTGTAGGGAATGATGATTATCGTAGAAGCCTCGGTGCCATTCAATGGGCAGCAGAAAGAGTAAGTAAAATTTCAGGAGAATCTGAATCAAAAATTCTTCGTTTAAGAGATATAGAAAGTTTTCATGAAGCTAGGCGACATGCTTATGGTAGAATATCTTCTATTGTACATCAAATCTCTCCTCAAATACTATGGCTTGGAGAGGCTAGAGATATATTGAGAAAGTTACCTTCTGTAGATCCGGATGAACCAGTAATTGTAGTAGCTGGTTCGCCCAATGTTGGTAAATCAGCCCTAATTGGGGCTTTATCTTCTGGAGAACCTGAAGTTGCTGCATACCCATTTACTACTAAACAGTTACATCTTGGACATTTCTTACACAGACGTCGTTCTTATCAAATGGTAGATACTCCAGGATTGTTAGATAGGCCAATGGATGAAAGAAATCTAATTGAAATGCAAGCTATCGCTGCATTGGAAAACATTGGAGATATTCTAGTTGTACTTATAGATGCTAGTGAGTCAGGTGGCTCTTCTTTGGATGAGCAACAGAATCTACTGGACGAGATTAGACTATTGGTTACTGAAAGACCGATTCTAGTGGTTTATTCTAAATCTGATATTCTTAAGGAAATACCAGAAGATGCAGAAAATCTTATTTCTACAATCACTGGTGAAGGAATAGAAGAACTTCGTGATATCCTGATAGATAAAATTGGTGCCGATAAAATCAATAATCCATTAATACTGCCAGAAAACTGGCATATTGAAGATAACTCTCTAGAGCCTTTAGGTACCAGATATGAGATTGAAAAACGAAGAGAAATTGATAATTAGTTTACGTGCCAAGTATGGCCACAGGTCTTACAGTACAAATCATATCCACCGTAAGACTTCTGCAATCCACTAACGTCTATTGTGGTTCCACAGTTGCTGCATTTCTCGCTCATGTTAATCCGAACTCACCAATGTTATTCAATTACTCGATACTTAATTCACTTAACTCTCTCTAAACTTCAAGAAGAATTTCTTTATTGGAAAAGCCATTTCTCCAGCCCCCAAAAATAATGTTAATGATACTAATGCTAGAATAAATTCAACAAACCAATTGAGGCTAATTTGAGTACTTGTAGTTAGGGCCTGTTGATCTCCAATATCTGCACCCTCTCTTCCACCTGTAATTATTCTATAGTCATCTGTCTTAATATTCCAAGTCATTTGACCATCTAGTTCATTTGGACCACCTATGAGGATATAATTTTCTACATCTTCAACTGTACATTCAGTCAGCCAACTCTCCTCATCTGGTGGACAAACTTCAGCCGCATCACTATTTACAACTGCGAACCAAGCATCATCAGCTTCTTGCCAAGATATTTGTAAATCAATATCTAATATACCAAAAATCGTTGGAGGAGATATCTCTGGTGTCATTGCTATAAGACAGAGATCAGGATCTTCAAATTCGCAAGGTACCATATCAATAACACTCCTCTCCGATGGAAGATCAATTCCTCTTAAGCTCCCTAATAGTAGGATTACACACAATAATCCAACAAATCCAGGAAGAACGGAGAGTAACCTAACCATCATAATAATCACAACTTAAATCTCTCAATTTAAGTTAACGCTCCTATGACTTGTAAAATTATTGGTATAATAAAAATAGCAACTCCAACATAAAGTAAAATTGAAAGTCTTTTTCTTGATTTCTCTTTTCTTTCTTGATTAATTCGACAGTCATCATCATCGCAGATTAATGATTGATTACCAAGTGGAATTGGTATTGAACATTCCACGCAGTGTTTATGTGCTTCGAATAATACACTCTTCCTCGCCTTCTTCCGTTTTTTAGAAACTACAGATTTTTCTTTTGCTTGGCTAGCAGTCGTTGTAGCCATCTTAGCAATCTTTTCTGCCCTACTCATCTTTCCAGCCCCGAAGAAATCTTTGTTCCCTCAAAATCTAAGCCTAAAATTGCATGCTTAAATCGTTCAATTTTTCGTCCATCTATTATATTCAGTTCTATATTTGCCTTTTTTGCATCTAAAACTGCAATAGGATCTACCACACTCGACTTTCCTGCTTCTTTATGCTCAGCAGGTCCCACAATTTGTTGTAATTCATCATGGGTTAATTTGTCAAATGACTTGGCATTTGGATTTTCTCTGGGGTCTTCATTGAAAACTTTCTCAACATTTGTAGCAATTATACATTTATCTGCATTCGCCGCTATGGCTAATCTTGTAGCCACTGCATCAGTGGTATGTCCCGGTTCAGTCCCTCCCATTACTACCACAGGTCTTTCTTCAAGTAATTGTACTGCTTCATTAATACTTGATGGTATAATTCCGGAAACAAAAATACCGGCTTCTGTAAAAGCCTCTCTAATTATTGTAGCATTGAGCCTAGTTGCTGCAATACCAATTTTATCTAAGTGGTAGTCGTCATTAATTAATGGTTTAGCTAATGATATTCCTTCTCTTGCCGGAGCACCGCCTCCAATCACTAATCCTAACTTGTCTCCGGCAGAGACTCGGTCTCTAATTAACGAAATTAATTGGCTTAACCATACATGTTTTTCTTCTACTTCTGGACGCAATAAACTACCGCCTATTGCTGCCACAATGATGGTCATCATGTAAACGGAGACACTACCTCTCTATCAATGTCTAGGCTAGGTTAAGGATGAAGGGTTGAAATGCCCGCCTCTTTGCCCATATACGAGGGTAGGCTATGTCAGAGGACTTAGAGATGCAAAAACGTAAACTTCGTGCTCGTAAGACTCTCGAAGAAGTTTCGAAGATGAGAGGTATGGGAACTGAGTTAGTTACAGTAATTATACCGCCTGAGAAGATGTTATCTGATGTTCGTCACCATCTAATTCAAGAGGGTGGACAAGCAGCTAATATTAAGTCAAAATCTACTAAAAAGCATGTGACAGATGCTATAGAATCAGCAGTTTCTACACTGGGGAGATATAAGACACCTGGGGAAAGAGGAATTGCTTTGTTCGTAGGTCATGTAATTACTGGGAATAATAAAAGTAGATTAATTTCAGTAGTAGTTGATGATCCACCAGAACCTTTTCCTTCGTTCAGATATCGTTGTGATTCTTCTTTTGAAACTTCTCAACTTGAAGATATGTTAATTGATAAAACAGCCTATGGACTATTTGTTATTGACAGGTCCGAATCAGCTTATGGTTTAGCATCTGGAAAAAGACATCATTGTCAGGAGCATATTACGTCACAAGTGCCATCTAAGCACGGTAGAGGGGGGCAATCGGCTCAAAGATTTGAGAGATTAATCGAAGAAGCAGCTCATAATTTTTTTAAGAAGTCAGCTGAAAGAGCTTGTGCTTACTGGCTACCAATGATAGAAGATTTGAAAGGAATAATCATTGGAGGTCCAGGCGCAACCAAAGACTTCGTTGTAAAAAATAATTATTTCCATCATGAAATTAATAAATTAATTCGAGAACCACATTTTGATGTAGGATATTCAAATGATTCTGGACTAAGAGAACTAATACAAAGAGCTGGAGGTTTGATGGATCAGATAGAATTGGATGTTGAAAGGCGTTTAGTCGATAATTTCCTTAGAGAAGTAATGCAAACACATCCTAAAGCTACATATGGCGAGATGATGATTAGAGCGGCTCTAGATCAGGGGGCAGTGGCGACGTTATTACTTTCTGAAGGCTTAAGAAAACGTAGAGTAGGATGGATTTGTAAAACATGTTCTCATGAATGGAGTCAAACACAAAATAGTTTGACAGATACGCCTCAATGCCCTAAATGTGGTTCGGATAAACTTGTTGAAGATCCGGAAAAAACAATGGATCTAATAGATGAATTGACAGAACTTGCATCCCATACATCTGCTAAAGTAATTTTAGTTTCATTAGATACTGAAGAAGGGTCTACTTTGAGTACTTCCTTTGGAGGTATTGCGGCAATGTTAAGATATGCGTGGTCTTAGGTGATTTAATGAGGGAACTTCTTAATGAAATAGTTCCGAACTTATCAGTTGCTATGGAGAAATTAGAATTAAATGATGAACAATGGGTGAATTTACTTGGTAATTCTACTGATAAAGTACATGGCGATATAACTCTGCCTTGTCATACATTTTCTAAAATTTTAAGAAAATCCCCTAATGACATAGCAATCGAAATTGCAAATAATCTTGGTTCTGAATTATCAGAAATTTCAGATATTAATATTGTAAATGGTTTTCTAAATTTCAAAGCAAAAAATTCTTGGATTTCTAAGAAAATTTCCTCTCTTAATTCTGATCCTAGGTTGGGTGTCGAGTTAGAAAATAGCAAAACCATTGTTATAGACTATTCATCGCCAAATATTGCTAAAAGGATGCATGTTGGTCACCTAAGATCGACAGTGATTGGTGATGCATTATCAAGGATATTACTGTTCAAGGGACATAATGTAGTTGGAGAAAATCATATCGGTGATTGGGGTACTCCTTTTGGTATGTTGATAGAACACTTTATTGAATGTGATAACAATAATGTTGGCGAGATAGACCTTTCAACTTTCTATAAAGAGGCGAGATATAAATTTGATAATATCGATGAATTTGCTCTCCGTTCAAGAAAAAGAGTTGTTAAACTTCAATCTAGAGATCCGGAAACTATTGATTTATGGCAGAATTTAGTTGATTATTCACTAGTGCATTTTAATTCAGTCTATCAAATGTTAGGTGTTCTTCTAGATGATGATAATTTAGCAGGGGAATCTATGTTCGAAGAACTACTTCCTGAAGTGGTTAAACGTCTTGAGTCTAAGAATTTGATTGTTGAAAGTGAGGGTGCTTTAGTGGTATTCCCTGATGGTTGGTATAATCGTGAAAATGAACCGCTTCCACTTATTGTCCGTAAAGGTGATGGCGGTTACAATTATGCTACCACCGATCTTGCATGTATAATAAATCGTGTTGAATCTGTAGGGTGTAATGAGATGCTGTATGTTGTTGGTGCGGAGCAATCACAACATTTCTCGATGGTTTTTCAAGTAGCTAAAGATGCAGGATTCATGGGTGAAGAGATTAAAGCAGTACATGTTCCATTTGGTTTAGTCATGGGTTCAGACGGTAAAAAATTAGCTAGCCGCGAAGGTAAAGCAATTACTCTGAAGGAATTATTAGAAGAATCAGTTACTAGAGCAGAAAAATTGATTCTTGAAAAAAATCCCTCTATGCCTGATTCTGATCGCAGTAAAGTCTCTAGGATGATAGGAATAGGTGCAATTAAATACGCTGATTTATCTATCGATAGAAATAAAAATTATGTTTTTGATTGGAACAAAATGTTATCATTTGATGGAAATACTGCACCTTATTTACAGTATGCACATGCTAGGATATGTAGTATTTTTCGCAGAACATCTATTTCTCGTGAATCCACAACAGATTCAGAAATCTTAGTAGTAAACGATTTTGAAAAATCTCTTTCTAAGTCTATAATTGGATTTTCTGAATCAATTGATGAGACAATAAATAGTTACAGCCCTCATCGTTTAGCAGTTTATTTACATCATTTAGCACAAGATTTCGCCTCATTCTATGAGAATTGCCCTGTTTTAATTTCTGATGATGAGAATACGATGAATAGTAGACTAGCTTTGTGTAATTTAACTGCGAGAACATTGAAAACTGGACTGGGACTTTTGGGGATTGAAACGCCTGAAAATATGTAATCAAATAATCTCTTTAACTATTTTCACATTTCCTCTGACGGATTTTATTCTTTTTGATTCAATAATTAAAGTCCAAAATGGTACAAAGTCAACTTCGATTTTTATCCATTCTAGTTTATCTATCAGTTCTTTAGATCTGGGATTATCTAAATTAATTTTATTAACAATAAGATGTTTAACTTTATTATTATTTTTCTCTAGATAGTTCTCAACTTCTCTACAATCTTCACATGATTCTTTAGTTATCAAAAGTAAATAATTAGGTATTCTATTAATCGTCTCCCAATCCTTAATTGATATAATTTCGTTTATTATAATCAACTCCTGACGATGGTTATCTTTGAATGGCTCTATGCACCCGCGAGTGTATGGTATCAGTAGGCGACACAGCACCTGACTTTACTTTGATGGCGAATGACAGAAATATGGTTACTCTTAGTGACTCAATAGGAAATAAGGTAGTCTTAGTATTTTATCCTGCTGCTTTTACCGGTGTTTGTACAACTGAAATGTGTACTTTTAGGGACTTTATGGGTGATTTTGAAAATGTTGAGGCCGAAGTTTTTGGAATCAGTGCCGATTCAATATTTTCTAATAATGAGTTTTCAAAAATAAACTCAATAGGATTTCCATTGCTTTCTGATGTAAATAGGAGTGCTATAAATTCTTATGGTATTGGTATTGATTTTGTTATGCCAGGATATATCGCTGCGCAGAGGTCTGTGTTCGTAATCAATGAGGATGGAAAAATTGGTTATTGCTGGGTTGCTGAAAATCCAGGCATAGAACCAAATTATCAAGAAATTATTGATTTTTGTAAGAGATAGAGTATCTCACTTTACTTCTTCGCCAGACCATCTTTTACTTAATTCATGTTCAATATCAAGTTGATCTAGTATTCTCGCCACCACGAAATCAATTAATTCTTCAATAGTACTTGGTTTGTGATAGAATCCCGGACTTGCAGGAAGTATGATAACACCCCAAGTCGACATTTTTGTCATTGCTTCTAGGTGAGCGGTTGCAAAAGGAGTTTCTCTAGGGACTAGAATCAACTTCCTTCTTTCTTTCAGAGCAACAAGAGCACTCCTAGTAGCTAGGTTATCTGAAATTCCAGCAGCAATTTTCCCTATGGTAGTTCCACTAGTTGGACAAATTATGTATGCATCGTATTTTGCAGACCCTGAGGCAGGTTTGGCAGCTAAATTATGATTATCATGTAATGTAACTCCTTTAATCTCAGCCAAATCTTTTGCAGTCATATCACATTCTAAATGTAAGTTGATTGCACCAGTTTTTGTTACTATCAAATCTACCTCCCAAGAAGCATCTGAAAGTGCTTCTACAAGTCGTACAGCGTACTGTGCACCAGATGCACCAGTTAAGGCTACAACAGCGGATGGCATGAAACTCCGTGAGAACATGACATCTTGAAGTATTGCTTAATTTCTACAGACATTATTCAACGCAAATACTAAGAATTCATATTCATCTAAGTTATTATAAATCTGAGCAGAAATACGCATATATCTTCCTTCTGGGTTAGGCCAATACCATACTGGAACTTGTATTTTATATTTATTTAGAAGATCTATATGGATTGAATCAGGTTTATGAATCGAAAGGTCTGTAAAATCATCAAAATTTAATTTTATTGTGGCTATGCTTGATAGCATTTCATCTGGACAGGGTGGGGTAATATCTAATTCTTTACAGAGGTATTTTCTTGCTTCTTTAACTAAATTATTATTATGCCTCATTATTTCTTCCCAACTCATCCCCACCATGTTACAAACTTCATCGATGACGTATGGGATTACACACCATGCGGATATATCTCTGGTTCCTGTCCAATCGAATTCATGACGGAATCTCGAAGTTCCTTCTAAAGGGGCAGTCATTCCATGGCTAATAGTAAGGGGATGGATAAATTCTTGCATATCTTTTCTTACATGTAAAAACGCTGAACCTTTTGGCGCACACAGCCATTTATGACAATTACTAGTTGTAAATGATGCTCCAATCTTTTCTAAATCTAGAGGAATCATTCCAATTCCATGTGCTGCATCAAGAAGTACTTTTACTCCTTTTTTTTCTAGTAATTCAACTAATTTTTCAAAAGGCATTTTTATACCGGTTGGGCTAGTCACTGTATCAATTAATGCTAATTTCGTTCTTTCGGTGACACATCCCATAATCAGTTCAATTATGGTATCTTCATCATTAATCGGAAAAGGTATTTCACAAGTCACAACTGTAGCATCATTCTTTTTAGCAACAAAATCTATTGTATTTCTACAAGCTTGGTACGCATGATTAGGAACTAATATCTCATCATTATTATTAAAATTTAGAGATCTTAAAACTGTATTAACTCCTGAAGTAGCGTTTTCAATCAATGCTAAATCATCATAATCACATTTTACAAATTTTGCAATCGCTTTTCTAGCTTCCAATAGTGCTTCAGGTGCAATTTCTTCATAGAACTTCACAGGATCCCTTTCAACTAGTTTTTGCCATCGTTTTTGTTCTTCTAAAACTATTTTTGGGGTTGCTCCATATGAACCATGATTCAAAAAAATAGTTTCTTCATCAAGTCCCCAAAATTCAGAAACAGGATTTTTCTTCGGTCTATTCATAGAAAATCCTCAAGATTATAATTTCCTTCATCTAATGGCTTCCTATTGAGTATTTTTTCAATATTCGATATCAGAGTATTTTCTAGTAATTCTCTTGTTATTAGTTGATTATTGTTTTTCTTATATCCCAATTTTTCTAATGATGTTGTAGTGCCTACATCCAATCCACAGCACGCTAGATTTTCAATTCTATTCCCGGGTGTAGCATAGTTTAGAGCTAAACCGTGTCTACTAACCCAGTGAAGAAATGCAAGTCCTATGGAACATATCTTTTTTCCATCTACCCATACGCCCATCATTGCAGAATCTCTGTAACCTTCTATACCAAGATCTTTCAGAGTTTTAATAACTAAATCCTCTATTCTGTTAATGATTTTTCTGACACTTTGTTCGTCATTTTCCCATTTCACAATTGGATAAGCCACAAGCTGTCCTGGTCCGTGCCAGGTAATTCCTCCGCCTCTATCTACAATTGTTTGTTCATAATCATCACTAACAGATACTCCTTCTCTACTAGCTTTCGGACCAATAGTAACAATTTCTGGATGTTCAACAAGAATAATACTGTCAATAATCTCATTATTGATTCTTTTTTGTTGCATAACACGCATAATTTCTGAAACTTTAGAATGTTCAACAATTCCAGCCCTTAGGACTTGGATATTTTTCAAATAATCACCTCAGGAAGTATGTATTGCATGACCCAATGTTTTCAATACACTTTCATGAAATGCCTCTGTCATTGTTGGGTGCGCATGAACAGTATCTGAGATGTCCTCTAACTGTGCACCCATTTCAAGAGCCAGAATAAATTCGCCGTGTAATTCGGCTACATGACTGCCAACTGCTTGAATACCAAGAATCACATGATCTTCTTTTCTCGCGGTTACTCTTATGAAACCTGCAGTTTTTTCTGCTTCTATTGTTAGAGCTCTTCCGTTAGCAGCCAGAGGGAATTTCCCTGTAATAATATCTTCACCCTTTTCTTTTGCTTCATCGGGAGTCATTCCTACTGAAACAATCTCAGGTTCTGTGAAAACGATTGCAGGAATTGCAACTTTGTCAAATTCTCTTTTTACACCTGAAATTATCTCTGCTACCATTTCTCCTTGGGCGCTTGCTTTGTGAGCCAGCATCGGTTCTCCAGCAACATCTCCAATTGCGTAAACACCCGGTGCTGAGGTCCTACATTGTCGATCAATTCTAATAAATCTGCCAGATGTGTCCATCCTTATCCCCATATTTTCAACTCCCCATCCTTTTGAATTTGGACTTCTTCCAACTGTAACTAAGATTTTATCAACCGTAATTTTTTGTTCTTCAGAATCTTTTTCAAATGTAAGTTCCACTTTTCTTGATGCACCTTTTCCTTTAATTTTAGCCCCTCTTGCAAGAGCATTAGTATGAACTGTAACTTTATTCTTCTTCAGCCATAATTCAAGTGGTCTTCTGATTTCTTTATCCATTATTCCCAGAATACTATCCATTCCCTCAACTACAGTGACTTCTGAACCTAATTTCTTTAGTGCACATCCTAATTCTAGACCGATATATCCTCCTCCTACAATAGCAACCTTCTTGGGTAGCTTTTCCAAACTTAATGCGCCCGTAGAAGAAAGAACAAATTCTTCATCACATGGCATGAAAGGTAAATCAATATGGGAAGAACCTGTTGCGATAATAACATTCTCTGCCTCGATACTTATATCTCCATTTTCAGTGTTAACAGTGCAGTTTTTCGAAGAAGAAAATGTAGCCCAACCATAGATTAACTCTGCACCTGCATTCTTAACTAATGTTTCTACACCTTTGGTTAATCTTTGAACAATTCCATCTTTCCATTCTACAATGCCTTCCATTTCAATCTCGGGATTAGCCGGTACTGTTATTCCCATATGTCCTTCTTCTCTAGAATGTTTACTCAATACCTCATATCTTTCTGCCGCATGGATAATCGCTTTACTTGGAATACATCCAACATTCAGACAAACTCCACCTGCTTTTTCTCCCTCAACAATTATTGTATCAAGGCCTAGTTGAGCCGATCTTATTGCTGCAACATACCCTCCGGGTCCCGCCCCGATGACTAAAACTTGACATTTACGATTTTCACTCATTATTTCACCTACATAAAAATTAGAGCCGGATGCTCTAACATTTTCTTCAATGATTGAATCAGAGCGGCTCCATTAGCACCATCTACAATTCGATGATCGAATGAACTTGATACATTCATTACCCTCCTAATGGCAATATTACCATCTTGAACTACAGGCATCTCTCTTGCTTTGTGTATTCCTATAATACTAACTTCTGGATGATTTATTATAGGTGTGGCGCCCAAACCTCCATCTCTACCTAGACTTGTAATCGTAAATGTAGATCCAGTCAAGTCATCTAGGCTTGCAGTTCCATTTCTGGCTGAACCAGAAACTCTCTGCATTTCGGCTGCAGATTGCCATATGTCCATTGCTTCAACATGTTTTACTACAGGAACAAATAATCCTCTATCAGTTTGTGTAGCTATTCCGAGATGTACTGCTGAGTGTTGAGTGACAATATTACTTTCTTCATCATAGTGTGCATTACATTCTTGATGTTTTGGCATTATTTTTGCCAAAGCCATCATTATAAATGGGAGATAAGTTAATTTTGGCTGCCCTTCGTCTTTGGTAGAGTTTAAAAATTTCCTTAATTTTTCTAATTCCGTGACATCTATTTCTTCAAAGTATGAGAAGTGAGGTATAGAAAATTTCGATTTAACCATTTGTTCAGCAATTTTTCTTCTTAAACCCACGACCTTTATTTCGTTCGTTTCAGTTCTTTTTGTTGAATATGATTTTGGAGGTGCTCCAGTAACTGCTCCGCCCGCTGCAATGTATGCATCTAAGTCGGCATGTCTAATTCTCCCCGCTGGTCCAGACCCAGATACGAAAGTTAAATCAAGTTCGGCTTCCCTAGCTCTCCTTCTTACTGCAGGACTGGCTAAAATTCTAGCATTTGGCTTCGCTTTTGTAGTTTTAATTGATTCTTGAACAGGGACTTTTACAGGAACTGATTTTTTCTTTGGAACCTCAACTACCTTTTCTTCAGGTTCTATAACTTCTTCAATTTCAGGTTCTATAACTTCTTCAATTTCAGGTGCTGTAACCTCTACAGCCTCTGTAGTTTCTTCGATAGAAGACGAAGTATCTCCTCCTGAAAATGTTATCAAAGCGGTACCTACAGCAATCATATCTCCCACTTCTCCACTTAATTCCTTCACTACTCCGCTGGTTGGAGAAGGTATGGTGACAGTTGCCTTGTCGGTCATTATATCGACAATTGGTTCATCTTCAGCTATTGTTTCTCCAACCTTGACGTGCCATGACACGATTTCTCCTTCTACTACTCCTTCTCCTATATC
>CEVU01018328.1_pt1 | contig 14092 bp, 24 predicted proteins | sample 427081 | NCBI WGS metagenome assembly CEVU01 (sample SAMEA2623868, study PRJEB7988) | marine metagenome | biome: marine biome (ENVO:00000447); feature: deep chlorophyll maximum layer (ENVO:xxxxxxxx); material: "saline water (ENVO:00002010), including plankton (ENVO:xxxxxxxx)" | depth 80 m | reverse complement strand
GCCGATTCTAGGGGTAAGTTTGGTCGTATTTTGGCGGAAGTGTGGGTTTCAGAAGATGGTGAATGGACCAATGTGAATAAGTGGATGTGTGACAACTGGTTTGCGGTTCCCTATACGGGGCAAAACAAGGCCGATGTGGAAGCGCTTCACATGGCGAATCGTGAAAAGTTACGCGGTGCTGGTTTGGCGTAACCACAGATTAGCTATCCACTTCTCACCGGATTCAACGGGTGCTCCACCGTGAATCGCCTCTTCGGGTATATATCCCCAAGTATTGAGTGTATCAAAACTGAGTACATCCCCCTTTTTAAGTCTATACGACATATCCAATATGGGAAAATATGTCTCCCCACCTTCATATTCGTCATTCAAGGCGAATATGAATGTGTGTACCCGGTGATTAGTATCACTAGGAAATGCGTCGGAGTGTGGGTTATAGAACCCACCCGGTTTATAACGAATGACTTGTAATCTTTCACATCGAGAAATATCATCTGTGCATCTTTCCATCATTTCCCTAAGTTTAGGATCTCTGTCTAAACGTAGTCCCGCGGATTCGCTATCACGATACGTCGTATCATGGATTTTTCCAGTTCCTATCATCGATGGTTTTAGTTTTTTAAGTGCTTTCGATTTAATGTATTCACATTCCTCATCCGTAAGAACCCCTCGTATGATTTGAGGTTCTCGGTACTTTGGCCTGAATATGATGAAGAGAACCACGGCTAGTATTAAAAGGAGTGCTATCATCTATCATTAGCTAAGAATATATGATGTGGAATTACACAATCGTATCTCTTGTGTATCTGACTGCACACTCCATTGAAATATTTACATAGCTCTCGAGCCGTGTTTATTATTTCATCTTCCCGGTCCCTTTCAACTATCCACTGTCGTAACAGGTCACCCCCCGTGTCCACAAACATTTGTTGTATGTCCCGTATGTCTGTCATTTTATCATTATACTTCTGTCTTCTCTGAAGCTCCCATTTCATGCGCTCGTCATTAATCTTATTCATGAGATACTCTATTCTCAAAGACATGTTATCTTCGTACATGAATGCATACCTATATGCTAATAAATGTTCCGCCGTCACGACGAGATAATAGAAACGCATAATAGATGGAGGTGCATTTTCATCCGTGAGTTCTCTGTATATGGGTCGTCCGCCACACGGAATGTCGCCGTTTTCTCTCGACCGCTTCGTAAATTCAAAAAAATGGGGATTGTGTATGCGACCCTTTTCTATCGCTCCCGTTCGCCAATCAAACGCTGTTTGACACACTGTACACCACATCTGAGCACATCCATCAATTTTATGGATCATCGTGGAGCATTTAGGACATGGTCTGGTATCCTTGTTGATGAGTTTCATCGTTTTCACGAGTTCTGGGTCACACACGTGACCCGGTAGACACTCTTCGTTACATTTGTCACAAAACGATTTTTCGCATATTCCACATTTCCACAGTTCGTCTAAAAATCCTCTACAGTCTTCACATGGACACCCTCGCACGAACGCCGGTTTCCCTTCTATGACCCCAAAGCGCATGGATTCTATTTCAAGTCTAACGTATCTATGCGCACCTTCTAGAAATAAAGCCACTGTGAGGTAAAAATCTATCTGATCTCTAGGTGCTTTTGCCGTGTGTAAGTGTAAGTACCGACGTCTCGCCTTGATGTACGTATTTGATATATTTTCACGCAATTTACCAAGTTTTTGACGTTTGAGTATTCTCTGTACATACGGTTGCGTTTCGGGCATTCGAGCGAGTTCGCGTTCAAAGAGTATGCGTTCTTTGTGTTTCTTATATTCGTAGTTTTTGAAACGTCTCGTGCAAAACGAATCAATCATATCTCTCGTATACACCTTCTTACAGCTCATGCAATGTGCATCCTCGGTAGTTGATAACATGTATGTTTGATTACATGTTCGGCACGATTCAAAATCACAAAAAGGGCATACTACTTTTTTGTGATTTGTTTTATTTAAACGTTCACAGCACACACCACACGTCGTCATGTACTTCTAGGGGTCTTCTTCTTTAAACTATTGGGTTTGGACGCTGGCTTACCGGACAAAAGGCGCTTGACTTCACTGAATAGCTTGATATACACGGGCTTACCGGAATTCTTTTCACGATTGATGAACTGTTCGTAAATTTTGATCTCTTTGCCGAGCGTACTCTTACCGGTATTGACCGCGTGACGAGACTGCTTTACGAGCGCGTCGACGCCTTTCTTGAAGCGGGGGCTAGTGGCGGAGGTTATGTTCCTGACGTCGACGAATGGGACTGGAGACATCTTACATTTTATTAAGAAATAATTTCTACGTCTGTCACTAATAAACAATATCGTCGGTTGCTGTCCGATTCGATTGTAGTCTTTATGAAGTTACCTTCTGTGTATTCTCTTATGAGTCTTTTTATAGCATCAATATGCATATAGGATTTATGTAAGTATGTATATGAAAGCCATTTACGCCCATGCCAACTATTTTCATTATCCACAATTTTCCATATGCCACAACACTTGTTCATTACGTGGATCGTTGGAAAAAATTCATCATCACCGGTGTCGACGATGGTTTCCATTTTTTCATAATTAATTTTAACCATGTCACCCACCTTCACCTCGATGGCTTTTTTCTTACCACCGATAGCTTCCGCGAATTCTTTGTATTCTGAATCCATAAAATCATATTTGGACTGAAGATTGTCGAGTAATCCAAGAAGATGATGGCGATCCATGGTCGGGGAGAGATACTATTTATGATGCTCTCGTCGACTTAGGCATTCATTCACCCCATAAATAACTCATTGACCTTGATGACGTCGACGAATGGGACTGGAGACATCTTACATTTTATTGAGAAATAATTTCTATGGATCGAACCCTGATACATGGTCTCTGGCTCAGATATCTAAGTGTGCTACACCGAATGATCTTATCCTCCCCGTGATATTTCGATATTTTTTCAATCTCACTCATGTACATGTCAGCCTTGTGTAAACACATATGGCTTATCTCCCATCCATAACTGGCATCCCCGCCAACATGGTGATCATGTTCATTTTCAACGATTTTCCATAGACGAGAACAGTCGTTGTGTAAGTCTACTACAGGTCGGACTGCATCATCATCCCATTCGGTTCGGATATTCAATACGGAATATTCCACCCGGACAAGATCACCCGGTTTGAATTCAAGCTGTTTCTTTTTACCACCCAGTGCTTCGGCGAACTCCTTATATTCTTCGTCCATGAAGGAGTACTTCGATTGGAGTTTGTCAAGGAGTCCGAGTAGGTGATGGCGGTCCATTTCAGGCATTTTGATTTTTAATCATAATCGATTTGACTTAGGCATTCATTCACCCCATAAATAACTCATTGACCTTGATGATGATATACGAATATATTTGAATGGCCACTGGAACCACATATTGCTTAAAAGTAATAAACATTTAAAAATAATGATTGAAGAACTCGCCACAGAGATATATTCTCAACTGGGACCTGGTTACAGCGAGAGAGTATATCATAATGCTATGGAGGTACTCCTTCGCTCGAAAGGGGTGCCATATGAATCGGAAAGGGTCATTCCTATCCCATTCCAGGGACACGTGATTGGTAATCTGAGAGCAGATATCATCATAAACAATGAGACTGTACTCGAGTTCAAGACGATCAAAACCTTAAATGAGTCGGCTGAGGTTCAAGGTTATAACTACCTTCGTCTGACTGGACTGAAGACTGCGTATCTGATAAACTTTCCTCCGTGTCAGAATCGCTCTGTGGAGGTAAGATGTATCGCATCGCTAGAATGTACGGAAACACCCGAGTGAGGTGTTTGTAGGTATCACGTGTTTCTTCGTAATATTTTTTAGGATCTTTCATCTCTTCATTGAGAATATGACGGGCCTTATCCAGGTAAAACTTTGCTTCTTCTATACAAAATTTTTCGTATTCGTTCATTACATATAAAAAAGCCCATTTCTTTAAATTGTCGGTATAAACTCCCACCGTAGGTCATGACATATCTTTTTCCATATCACATCTTGTTGGTATAATTTCTCTTTGCTTTTGAGTAGTGGAAAATACTGGAGATACGAATCTTCACTCAAAAGTTCACAAAATTTGTACAACACGTAGCTATATGAAAGAAAATTGCGACGATTCGAAGGGCAGTTATCGTCGAATGGTTTCTGTATATCCTTAAACATGATTCGAAGACGCTCTTCAAGTTCTTGGGGCATATTCGGTGGTTTCACACCACTCAATATATTTGTAATGTAGGGTACGTGTTCATAATATTTGTTCATTTTCAACTTTTTCAAAAGACTTCGAACTCGGGCGTGGGTGATTTCTTCGAGTGTTTTTATTTTCATCTTTTTGAGTTCGTTTCTGAGCTGTTCCATGACCTCTTGTGGAATAGTCGTGGTTTCTTGTGCTTGAAATTGAGATAGCCACTCGTTAAAATGATTCTCACGCTTATATGAATAATTCACAATCTTCTCTGACGTCTCTTGTTCTTCTCTATATGTGAGCTCTTCACTTATGAGTGTCGCTATTATCGCACCACACCCGTCACACACAAGTTCACTCGTGTCTTGAAAATGAAATATGTTACTTTCATTACACGTGGGACACACATCTTGTTTCTTAGCTATTTTTCTATCAACGTTTAGGTTTTCTACATCTGATAAATATTCATTGAATATGTCTTTTCTTTTAAGACCTGTCGTTATTTTACAGTTAAAGACGTTATCCGTACTCACTTTAGCGTCTATTTCTTCAGTGTGTTGTTTCATATAGGGCATACATTTTATAATATAATCAGACATCTCATTTTCATATTTGGATCGATTCACTGGATCCTGTTCCATGGAGTCTTTCCAAGTATCTATCTTGTTGTTATATCGACTTAAAAAATTTCCTTCCATATAATTAGTTAGAATGCTACGCAATCTTTTAACTACCGTAATCATATGGATTTACGATACTTATAAGAACTTTGTCTCAATACCAAACCACAGGATACTACATTCCTCTATGGAATATTTCATAGACGGTAAAAACCCACATTTAGTCGACGGGGAGTTCTGGGAGAATGAAACTAAAAAATGGGACGGTCTTTTTGACGAACATTACGTCGAAACAAAGAGTATGTCATACAGGGGATACACACCACCGACAAACGTCAATAAAACTATTATCAGAATCAAATACTGGTACAATGATAAATTGTACAAGTACCTGACGTATAATACAGGACACGAATGGCCACCCAAAGAAACGAAGGACATAGTTTTTAGCATACCAATTGTATCAGCGCATCTAGTCGACACAGACGATAAACCAGTGAAAGACGTACTCGGAAAAATTAAACGGTACGCGGGTCCAAGAGGGGACTTTCACGGTGAAAATATGAAGATAAGCGATATGTTATATTACGATATGGATACACTAAAGACTATGTATCCGGCTATAAAACTAAGAAACTTATTTGGGAGGATAAAAACCGTGAGTACAATTACAGGGTGCATTACTGATCTATCTGTGATTTAGTCGCAAGATAGAATTTAAGGTCTCCTAAGTTGGCAACGTTGTATTTGAGTATGAGGAACCTATTCAGTTCTTCTTGCATGATTTGCACCGTTGAACACATATTCGTCGCCTTGGTGAAAATGTTCATGTATCGAAGGGAATAGACACCAGATATATTGGGACTCTCTTCCGTACATTGAATTTCGGTTTCTTGATTGGCGAAATCACCTTCACATTTGAGTCTGAATGCAGTGCCATTCCGTGTAATTTCAATATCTGTGCCTATGTTGTACATGTCTCGGCAAATTCGTTGAAAATCAATGGAAGGCATCGGCGTCACGGTCGTCATATTCATATCCGGAACCTCAATTTGGCTTTCATTAATATCAAGTAATTTGAGAGCGAATTTAGTACACGTCTTCTTCGTCTCGTTATGAATTTCTAGGTTCATGTATTCTCTCGAGTCTATGCTCATCATCAACACATCATTGTTTGTGATTGATTTGAGCAACTTGAACGTATTCGTCACATTTATACCCGCGACAATCTCACTTTCACACGAATACTCTTCGAAATTGTCCGCGGACAAGAACATGTCCACGAGTGACGTTCGAGCCGTATCAAGTGTGGTTACATATAACCCATCGGGCTTAAAATACACATTCACGTCATTGAGTATATCTTTGAGTACCTCAAACGTAGATTTTATAGCACTCGCCTGTATGGTAGCGAGTTTCATCATACCTGATAAACTTTTGCTTTAATTCTTTATATTGTTGCTGTAAGTTTGTGATACGTCACGGTTTATCTTTTCTTCAAGTTCGGACGTCATGGGTGGTTGTAAAGTGCGCCCGTAATCATCGAGGCCAAATATGTCCGAATTACCTTCACCATCGAGCGATGTCATGGAACACATACCAAAATCACATGAGTCTATATCGTTATTTGGTAAGAGAGACTCGAGCCAATTTTTGATTTCGTTTCCGACGAGGAATTTACCATTCTTCGTGAGTAGGGTGGGAACACGTGTTATTTTGTGCGCGTATTGGGGAGGTATACCCTGTGTATTCACGTTGTGGTAATTGACAAGTTGGGCAATTTGGGGTCGCCTCTTGACATAGTCTATGATATCCAGACTATGACTACACTTTGGACTATATATCAAGAGAGACATCTATTGAAATAAACGTGTAAAAACTTTAACTCATACGGACGCACCACATAAAATTTTTGTGATGGTATAGTAATAATGAACCGCAAGTGGGTACCATTACTGATAGTCGTCATACTCGTTCTTTTCCTCATGTCCAGGGCGGAAATGTTTACCCCTAAACAAACCGCACCCGAAATAGATGAAGGTGTATTGGATCTCAGTCAATACGAACAACTCCAAAACGTAAAAGTCTCCAATAATGTGATGGAACAAATCGTACTCTCCGTTAATAATCGTATAAAAGAACTCACCGGTTTGTGTACCTACATCATAGACACACACGAAGTTCGTAAATACAAACACGGTGAAACTGGTGATGAAGTGTACAGGTGTCGCTTTATGGTTCTTAAACACGGTGGATTCCCATTTGCATTTGCCGTGTCCTCGGACGTTCGAATCATGAATGACCCCGAAAGTGTAAACTGGAACGACCTCAACATGCAAGCCACTTTGCGAACACTCGGTGTGTCCCAAAATGAATTGGACAAGACACTCAAGGATGTCCCCATAGAATTCGTCGATGAACAGACTGGCGAGATCGACGTGACTAAAGTCATCATCGCGAAATATATGAAAGAGGTGAGCGATGCGAACCCACTCGTGGTTGTCGTCTCTCTCAGAACGCAACCACTCGACACACAAAAACCCGCGTCTGACACCATGTTTACAACTGATAAGGAAATCCGGGAATTTGAAGACTTTGATAAAATCAGAGAGAATCACATTAATTTCATCAAGAATACACCACTCGTGGAAAAGAAAATACGAACTCCCGAAGAGATGTACGGTCGCCCTAAAATCGCCGAAAATATTTCGTTAGAGTAATTTAATGATCAGTGTCAATGAGATATCAAAGATAGCTGAAAAACGTAATAAATTGCGTAAGGAAACTTACGTCAAAATATACGAACAGATATCAAAAAAAGTTAGACAAAGTGCTGAATTCGGAAACAAATTCCTACTTGTATCTATACCATCGTTTGTAGTTGGATTTCCCGCGTTTAATAGAATTAAGGCTCTTCATTACATAAAACGACAACTCGATCTAGGTGGATTTATCACGCGTATTGTGGGTGAACATGAATTATACATATCATGGACTACAGCAAAGAAAAAATCAACACCGCAACCCAAGGAAGAGATACTCACAGAAGAGTTTGGAGATTTTCCATCTTTCGTAAACCTAAAGAAAGTAGCGAATAAGTACAGGGGAAATGCGGGAAAAGGCACGTAAAAAAATTTCACTCTATCATAAATGGATAACCTCAATGTGCTCGTAGAAGCCAAACGGGAATATTTGGGACAATTGTCCCATTTGATGTGTCCAGTTATGATCGAGACGTTTGATAAAATTTTCGAAGAAGCGTACACCATGTCCAAGGGGCGTAAAGTTCTCATCATGTTCCAAAAACTTCTCAAAGAAGTTCCCAACTGGAACGAGGGTATGTCTAAGCAACACACCGATAACATCGCGAACAGGTGTGCTTGGTTCAACGATCTTCTCGCCGCCGTATTCGTGAGTTGTGTAAAGATTCTTTCGTCCGTGCGTCTCGGTAAGGATAACAGGAAGATTTCTCTTAAATTGCCCACAAATGAAACCTTCATTCAAACGTGTTACAATAACATCGCCAAGGATATTTACAAAGATCCATACATCTTTACCGATAGTCAAAATGAACACGCGCGCGATGAAAAGTTGTTCCAGCGATTCAGTGTGGTGATCGAAGCATCGGTTCGTGAACTCATCCCAGTTCAACAAATACTTCAAACGTACATGAATAATGAATCTGAAGACATAGACGTCGGTGGCGAAGCGGAAGACACCGAAGACCCAGAATTTGTCGACGAATACCAAGAGCCAGAACCTACAGCGGAACCAGAAATGGGTCCACCCGAAGGTGAAGCCGAGCCCATGGTCGAACCTGAACCCGAACCCATGACCGAAGCTGAGCCACACATGGGCGAGCCCCAGCAAATGGAAACACAGAGCTCTCCATTCGATAACGAATTCAAGACAATTTCTACTACCGAACAACCACCAGAACAACACGAGGAAGAAGACGATGTGTTGTTCCCAGACGCATCGGAAACCCGTGCAAAAAAAGTTGGTTATAATTAAATGGAGTTCGAAGACTATTTAAGAGATCCAGCGTGGGCTGCCATCGTAGCGGGTATAATCACGGCTGGATACATTCACCTCAAGTCGAGACTCAATAACGAAGGAAAGCTCCCAGCGAGCGCCTATTCAAAACCAGCTTTCTTAAATGCGATTCTCGTTTTTTTCATAGTATCAAATGGTATAGGAGGTAAGGAAACCATATCAACAGAACCATTCGCTTAAAGAGTAGGTGAGTAATGTTTACAGTAACTATGAGTTCTGTAACTGCTTTCAATGATATGATGGGGCAATTTCTTGCGGAACTTCACAAAACGTTTCCAGAAGAAAAGGGTATCAAGAAGTGTATGTCGGGCTTCGAAATTATGCGAACGTCTAATCCGAGACTCGTAATTGATGGGTTTATGTCCAGTGTTACGCCATTCGCCGAAAAGATTTCCGCGAAGGATGACACGTTCTTTCTCAACGAAGCGAAGAATCTTGATTTCTTGAAGGATGTGAAGCTCGAAGAGAAGTGGGCGTCTGTGTCTCAACAGACGAAGGACGCCGTGTGGCAATACATTCAAACACTGTATATGCTCGGAACCACCATCAGTTCTATTCCAGAAGACACACTTTCCATGATTGAAAAGGTGGCGAAGGAATGTGCCGATAAGCTCGAAGGCCAAGACGGTGGTATCGACGAGGCCGCCCTTATGAAGACCATGCAGGGAATGCTCGGGGGTATCTTGAAAAAATAAAACTACTATATATTAAATGAGCTCTTGGTTTAGAGACCCCCAAAATCTCGTTGATGATAAAAAGATACTTGAATTTTGGCCATCGAGTGCCCAATCCCCAGCGGAACGCGTGAATGCTGGTTCGAGATTCATAATCTACGCCGCGTGTATTCATTATTTGATAAAGCGCGACGTACGAATCTTTATACTGGCCGGAACCGCGTTGGGTGTTCTTTATGTTATGGATAAGGCTGGTATGGTGAAGAAGTGTCCCACCAGTGGAACAGAGTTTTACGAAGGTGTCAATAATTCGTGTCAATTACCAACCCGTGATAACCCAATGGCAAATGTTCTCATGGGAGATGATCCAAACCGGTATCATGCGTGTAGCCAAGAAACTGTGAAAGCGGACGTTGACTCCTTTATCACTGGTAGCATTCAGTATGGTCAAACTCGTTCTCGGGCGACCCTTCCAAAATACCAACAAAACGCATTTTCCCGTCAGTTTGTTTCTGGTCCAGTAACCACTGTTCCAGGTGACCAAACTGCATTTGCCGAATCATTGTATGGTAAGAAGGGTGCCCCAATGTGCAAGTCGGATGGAACCATGTGCAACCCAAATGCGAGAGGAGTTCAGCTTGAGGCTTTTGCGGGTCTTGACCCAAGTGGTGATGCAAGAAGAACCGCCACTAGACCTTTGATGTCGTAAATAAATCTCACGTAATAATAAATGGCTTACCAATTGCAGCCAGGTCTTAGTATAGTTGAGAACCCAGCTGTTCCAGTGAACTGCGCCACGGATGAAGTGTTTGTGTACCCTCAGCCCAGTACATTGAATCATGGCTCGAGTCGCCCAAACACCATGTTGTATGGTACAGCGCCATTCATGGCTGGAAAGGGTGCTCCAGCGGAATTCATAGACACGAGCGATCAACTCAGACCCCAATCTACAACGAGATTTAACAAGGTTCTCGCGAAGACGTACGAACAAAATTTGTTCCCATTGCAAAACATGGAATGTAAGTTGCCTCTTCGTACTATTAGCTACGAACCAATGAGTACTCGATCCGAAGTACAAAATGGAATGTTTAACCAAAGATACGTAAATAAAAATATCAATAAGAAATAAGAATGGCTGACCCAATATCTATAGCAGCTATCGCAGGTCTTGTGTATGCGGGTCGAAAGTTGAGTCAACCCAAGGAAACCTATACTCTTACACCAGAACAAGGTGCCCCTGTTCGTGCTCCTACGATCGAACCATCGTATAAGATAGAACCAGTAAAGGAACGCCCAATTGAAAATTTGAAGCCGGTAAAGACACATATCGATAATATGGGAACTATCGCACCACAATTGAGATCGAGTGGACAAGAGGTTTTGAATATGAGAAACCGACTGAATGATTACAACCGAATGAATAACGTGTCGCCCGTGGAGAAGAGGCTCGTTGGTCCAGGTTTGGGTGTGGACCCATCGGTTGAAAGTTACGGTGGTTACCAGCAGCTTTTGCGCGTGAACCCAGAAAATGTCGGTGCTTACAGGCTCACTACCTTGCCCGGTAGATCTGGTCCCGCTCAAGATGTTTCTGGTGGCCGACGTGGTGTGGCCGGTGCCATCGGTAACAACCGACCAGAAACGACTACATTTTTGCCCGAACGTCTTCCAATGGCGCTCGGAAAATCGCAAGGATTCTCAGGTCGCACTCCACGCGGAAGCCACGAACGCACAAAACGAACCACTAACCGAGCACAAACTGGTCTACGAACCGATACCCTTAGTAATGCCCCAGCGAAGAGGTTCATCTCTGCGCAAACTGTCTCCCAAGATCCAACTCGTAACAGGAAGGATGGTAACATGGAACAATATCAGTACGCGAATCAGCCACAACCAGGCGTTAGTAGTTATGCGCATGGTTATCTCGAGTCTCCAGCAGTCGCCATTGGTGGAAGTAAGTCGTACACACCCGAAGAGCTCGGCCGTTACGGTTTCCGTCCAGATGAGCGACGCGGTAAGGCGAACCGTTCGGCAAATCCAGGTCGCATGAACGTCAGAGCGGGCCCACTCAATCAAGGTGGTCTTCTCACGTCAGCTCGTTCCGATACGACCCGTGTTGACGGTCGCGTGAATCCATTGTCCGGTGGCTGGATGCAACAATACTCGAACAGTTCGTACCACGATCTCAATGCGTACAAGGGTCACCAAAACCCACACGCATCTCAGGGCAGTTTGAATGTCGCGAAGAAACAGCTCATGAACAACCCATACGCACACCATTTGTGCTAAGAACCAATTTATTTAGAGTAATACACTCATTAAAATATTATACGCATATTTTAATGAAGGTCCATACCTTAGATATAGATAGTGGTGATAGAGACCCCATACTTTACCCAGATTCAGGTGATTATACGGTTTTCTTAAAGACACCCGTGTATAATGTATCGAAAATAAAACTTATATCGGCTCGTATACATAATAGTCAATTGCTCATACACGACAGGAATAACACGTTTACTATGAATACAGCGACGTACAGTGAAACCGTCACGTTACCAAATGGTAACTATGATGGTACAGAATTGGCGAGTAACCTTGTACAACACTCCGATGTCATAGATAGTGCTACATATCTGAGCACCACGAATGATATAAATATAAGTAACCTAACAAACGATTTCACATTCGCGTTTTATGGGGGAGAGAATGGATACACATCGGATACATCTAATACGACACCACACGATGTATTAGGTCTTCCACCAAACAATGTACACTCTACGTCCAATTCCCTGAAAACGGGTAGTCTTAATTTACAGGGTGTGGATGCATTTGTTTTAAAGTTGAGTAGTGGATCGGACGAATTTAACAAATCTATCTACTTTAATACACCCTTTTACACGGGTAAAATACTCACACACGGTGATGTTGTAAATTATTCTGGTGCAGATGATACACTTGAACACGAATTTCATTCGGGTAAACAGCAAACTATATCGTCCATACGCGTTCAATTTTTTTACAGTAGCAATGGACGTCTCATTCCGTACGACTTTAGAAATGCAAACCACGTGTTAAAATTTGCGTTATCTTGTTCAACTGATAAACTTGAAAATGTACCGAAAGTAAAGATACCAATCGACGAGGAAGAGGAAGAGGAAGATGCGAAGAAGGAGGAGTCCGACTCTAAAGTTGAAAAATACACTATTCACGGAACGGAAAATAAAGCCGAAGACGTGGATAGGTGGAATGCTATCATATCTATAATTTTTATAATTTTAGTCGGATTTGTCCTACTTTTAATTCCAAAGAGGAAACCACTTAGCGGGTGACCGCGTATAATGGTTGCGATGGTCTTTGGACACGAGTGGAGACTCGGGAGATCGAAAGGTAGACGACAATGGACAACAAGGTGGTGAACAACGCAGTGAGCGTGTAGTTCATACCACCGTTCTTGTTGACCTTGACGACCTGGTTCACCAGCCAGCGGACGAGGTCCATCCACGAGAGGGCGGCCGCGAAGGAGAAACCGGCGACGACGGCGTTCAAGGATTGCGATTCGAGTTCTTGGCTGATAAGCGTAACAGTTTCAGCGGCGGACATGGTATATATTACATTTAGAAAATTTATTCTGGGACTAGTTCCTCTACGACTAATATCTTCTTGTATTTTTTGGCCTGGTAACCCTTTGTTTTTGATTCTTCGGTTTCAGACTCTGAATCTGAGTCAGAGTCTGAATCGGAATCGGAATCGGAATCGCCCGCTCTGAACGTTTTATATTCCGTATCCGTCCACCCCTCAGGTTCCTCGGTGTCCATTACTATCAATGGCATTTTTTAAAATCTCTTCGGACGGGCTCATCGGAACCCACGCGTCCCAGGTATCGTATGCTTCATTTATCTTATTCAACCCCTCGTCACCCCCCGTATATCTCGTAAAATCGCCTTCACGTTCTTCGATTACCTCCATATCGGGTGTGTCATCACCTTCGTAAATTTCTGGGAAGTAAGAGCCAATCTTCTGTCCAACTTCATATCTCGCACAATATTTCATGGCATACTCGACGTCTTTCATGAGAATTGAATCTCTCCCACACGCCTTGGAATACTCGCATGCGAGTATGATAGCCCTTTCAATCACTGGTATCAATATATTCGACATCGTTTCCATATATTGATCCACTTGTGTGTCTTCATTGTTCGTTAAATCGTAACCTGTCTTCATTATGTATCAAATATCAGAGTACAGAATCCGTTTTCTACGCGGAGTATGTTATAACTTTGAGCATAAACTCTAAGTTGTTTATCTTTGTTTACTGAATATTTAAACAACCCCACGCGCGCCATTTGGTTTTTTACATAGGATAAATTGAGTTGACCTGAAGGTTGCGTGTTTTCGGGTTCGAGAGCAAAACTATACATACAAAACCTCCTGTAAACGGGCGTCCTCGAGTGATGTTTTGCTGGCTGGATCGCTCTCAAATGAATAATATTTCCA
>CEVU01028525.1_pt1 | contig 14096 bp, 11 predicted proteins | sample 427081 | NCBI WGS metagenome assembly CEVU01 (sample SAMEA2623868, study PRJEB7988) | marine metagenome | biome: marine biome (ENVO:00000447); feature: deep chlorophyll maximum layer (ENVO:xxxxxxxx); material: "saline water (ENVO:00002010), including plankton (ENVO:xxxxxxxx)" | depth 80 m | reverse complement strand
TCAAATGACCTGTCCATTGACTTGGGTACAGCTAATACTCTTGTTTATGTTAAAGAAAGGGGAATTATCCTTGATGAACCTTCGGTAGTGGCAATTAGAAACAACCAAGGCCAAAGAACGGTCGTTGCAGTAGGAGCTGATGCCAAGAAAATGTTGGGTAGGACACCAGGCAATATTACTGCTATCAGACCATTGAAAGATGGAGTAATAGCTGATTTTCAAGTTACAGAGGAAATGCTTAAACATTTTGTTCAAAGAGTTCATGAAGATAGTTTTGTAAGGCCCAGTCCAAGAATCTTAGTATGTGTACCTTGTGAATCTACTCAAGTTGAAAGAAGAGCGATAAGAGAATCAGTACTTAAAGCAGGTGCAAGAGAAGTACGTCTAATCGAAGAGCCCATGGCTGCTGCTATAGGTGCTGGATTACCGGTAGAGGAAGCAAGTGGATCAATGGTTGTTGATATTGGCGGAGGCACCACAGAAGTAGCTATTCTTGCCCTTAATGGAGTGGTTTATGCTCATTCGCTCAAGGTTGGAGGGGATAAGCTTGATGAATCAATAATTTCTTATGTAAGAAGGAATCAGGGAGTCTTATTAGGAGATGCTACTGCAGAGAAGGTAAAACATGTCATAGGTACAGCTTCTCCTGACTCAGAAGTCATAGAGATGGAGGTAAGAGGAAGAAATTTAGCCGAAGGTATTCCAATTACTTTTACTATGAATAGCAAACAAGCATATGATGCTATGTTAGAGCCTTTATCTGCAATTATTCAAGCAATAAGAACAGCGTTGGAGGCTTCACCTCCAGAGTTGAGTGCTGATATAAGCGAAAGAGGTATTGTACTAACTGGAGGGGGAGCTATGCTGAGGGACTTGGACGTATTGATTTCAAGTCAGACCGGTTTACCCGTTATAGTTGCTGAGGACCCATTAACCTGTGTCGCTAAAGGTGGGGGTAGTGCTCTGGAGATTATGGACAAGTACGATATTGATCTTCTATCAACCGAATAGAACTTTAAGATATCTTTCTTAATCCTCTCTGAGTATCATTTATCTATGCTCAAAAGAGAACATAAAGTATCCAATATAAGTAGCGAAGCAATTTTTGCAATACCTGCCATGAAACCCACAAGGGTAATTTTTGCTGTTATCTTTTGCATCTTTCTCATGATAACTGACATTAGATATGATTCTGGATCCTATCTTCGTACATTGAGCTATGACTTGATAAAACCCGTAACACTCCTTACCAGGATTCCAAGTTATATATTAGAGGTCTCGAAAGTTTATTTTTCATCCAGGCAAAAACTTCAAGATAAAGTACGATTCTTAGAGCAAGAAAATCTTAAGCTTCAAGCAATCAATAACTCTTTAGAAAAATTATCAATAGATATTAATAAAATTAACTCTTTGTGGTCTTCTACAGTTATAGATAGAGAGAGATTTTTGATTAGCAGAAAAAATTTTCTATCCACGAATGAATATCAGCCATTACTTGTTTTAGATATCAATCAGAATCAAAATCTAGAAATTAATGATACCGTTCTTTCTGATCAAGGTTTGGTCGGGAGAATAAAAAATATAGGGTTCTTATCTACAGAAGTAATGTTGGTTCAGGATTCTAGATCCTCCATACCTATTATATCTGGTGAATCGTCTTTACATGCATCACTTCAAGGTATGGGAATAGGACGTAAGGGAGAATTAAAATTTATCAAAAAGACAGCAGACTTTAAAAAAGGGGAGAAAATATATACCTCAGGTTTAGGTGATCTATTCCCAGAAGGTATTTTAGTAGGTGAAATAACTTCTATCACTGATCCAGTTGATAGCGAGTTCCTGAAAATAGAGATATCTTTTGTTTCATCTCCAATTAATCGAGACTATTTTCTGATTTATGCAAGATAAAAACTTCAAGAATGTGCTGTGGATTTATTCGTCCATAATATTTGCAATCACTTTAGACGTATATCTTTTTCCTGAAGCAATAATGCAGTGGAAGCCATTACTAACCTTAATTGCTTTAATATATTGGAATATGGCTTTACCTGATAAGGTTGGTATTTTGGAAGCCTTACTCTTTGGCTTAATAATGGACCTATTAAATGGCTCTGTATTTGGACTACATGCACTTTTGTTTGTACTGATAACTTATATTTGCCAACGTTTTTTTTACCAATTTAGAGTTTCTCCTATTTGGCAACAATCAGTTATATTATTTTTCCTTTTCTTTATTTTTAAAATGTCATTTGCCTTTGATTTTTATAATGTTTCCGTAAGTGTAAATATTGCAGATAGTTTTTATCTATCGAATACATTTTTCTTTGCTTTTATATCTTCTCTCTTTTGGGCTCCTATGTTTTATTTGTTAAGGGAGCTAAGGAGAAGAAAAATTCAGCTATAGGTAGATTGTGAAAAAATTACTATCCTTAATACTATTCACAATATGTATATACATTGGCTTCATATTGAGTCTTTCTATAGCAATAACCCAAAAGGGTTTTTATTCAATTTTAGTGACTAGTACTATAGGAGATACACATTCATTTGTTCTTTCTAAAGTAAATTGGCATCCAGTAACTCCTTCTGTGATGCTCCAGGACATAAAATTAGAAAATAAAAGACAAAAAATAGTCATACAAGAAGTAATTGTTGAATTTTCTTTATATAAATTACTAAACAAAAACTTTATATCTAGATTGAATGTCTCAGGTGTCACTATTGATAATCAAAACGATACTGATCAAGAAACAGATATTCTTGGATTGCTAAACTTTTTGAGCTCTATTGAGGAGTTAAATATCCAAGAACTTAAATTAAGATTTTCTGACAAAGCTGAATTCATCAATCTTGACTTGAATTCTTTCTATTTAAATGGCGGATTAAACCTTAAGGTTAGCATGAAGGATGGCGAGGGAGACGTAATGGAGATAGGATTGCTTCCTTATTCAGATTCTATTGGATCTATTTTTAATGGTTACATCCAGGCAGATAAGTTCAATGTTGATCCTAATATAGTAAGAAACTTTTGTAATGATTGTGATTTCGGCTTTCAACTTGAAACTAGTGTTCTATTTAATTTCTTCAATGAAAAACCATTAAGCGGAAAAGGAAATTTAGATTTAACTTTTGATAAAAATGTTCTTGGTATCAATTCTTTGTCATCCAGCTTTAAACTAATAGATTCAGATCAAATTTCATTACAAGTTAGTTCTTTTCTAAATAAAGATGCTCGCTTAAAAGTACCAGATTTCTTGCTTTTTTTAACTTCATCTGAAGAAAAAATAATTATCCCCGAAATTAACTTATCTGAAGATCTCTTCCTTAGCCATATAATCAAGAACATAGATAGTTCCTTTAACGTAGCCCTTAGCGGCACTTTAAAGAATTTTATTTTAGGGCTTGGAGAAGATTTTAAGAAATTTAATACAACATTCAACGATCTAGGCATTAAGCAAAATTCATTCAGCGTAGATGGTCTACAAGGTCAATTTTTTATTAATCAAGAGAAAGGGAAATTGATACTTCATAGCCCCTCAGCGATTTTAGTCTCAGAGAACTATTTTGATGAAGATATCAACTTAAACAACTTTAAGTCTATTGTAGACTTTGAAATAACTAAAAATAAGTTTCAAATTTCACCCTCTCTGTTTTCGTTGATAGTTGATGGTGAGCAATTAGAGGGGCTTGTTAAACTTTACCCGATTCCGACTAACGGCCTCGGAAATATTGATATAAGAATCAAAGGCAATTCAATTAACAACAAGTTAGCTTTAACATTGATGCCCAATACACCTTATCTATCAGGAACAAAATCAGCAATAAGCAGTTTAATAACATGTGGTTCCATCAAAGATATTAACTTAATTTTTAGGTTACCTGTTGATGGAGTTTATAAAAATAATTCTGGATCATTTGGCTTGCAAGCTTTGGGTCAAAACGCCTGTCTGGATATTAATGGTTATCAAATTAGAGATATTGATACTAGTTTTGAAGTTAATAACTTTTTCTTTAAAGGCAAACTTAAAGAAGCTAAATTTTTGGGGTCTCAGATTTCTGCAGATTACGAAACCTACAGTGAATCTTCGGGCATAGTCCTGGCTGTAAGAGGAGAATCAGAAGGCCCATTTGCTACTTTTACAAATCTACTTGGAGATATGCTTGTTGATGGAGAAGACATAAAAGGGGTTCACAAAACCATCTTTAAATATAACACTCCCTTGAAAAGAAATATTTCTCTTCTAGACAATGAAGCATCGTTGGAAGTAATCACTAAAATAGAGAAGGGTAATTTAAATATAGAAGAATATGGATTGAGCATCGAAAATTTATTTTCTTCCTTAGAATACAACAGCAATGTTGGCTTCAAAGAAGGTTTCATTTCCTTGAAATTTAACTCTATTCCAGTTTTATTCGATTTAGATAAAAACCTTTCGGGCTCAGACTACACGATTTTTAGATCTGATAACTCTGTAAATTTCAGCAAGATAGTTCCAAATAATTTTAAAAAAAGAATCTCAGGATTTTCTAAGAGTTCTTTTCAATTAACAATTCCATCGCTAATCAAGGGCAGGAACGTCAAAGAAGCCTTTATTCAAGTATCTTCCGACTTAACAGGCACAAAAATTAATCTTCCTTCTCCTTTATACAAGGGAGTAGATGATCCATTGCCCTTAAGTTTTCAATACTATCCTCCCATTAATCAAAATTATTCAAAACTACAATTTAGGTATGGAGATATATTTAGAGGTAAATTTAATATTGTAGATAAGTCCTTACAAGGTTTCATCATCGCAGGGAAAAAGAAACAAACTATAAGTATAGGAAGCAAAAAAATCTCATTGATAGGTACAATCTCAGAACTTGATTTATCTCTATTCTCCTTGCTTGAATTTTCTGGAGAGGGACAGATACCGTCTCTAGAAATTAAAAATTTAAAAATCGATAAGATTCTATTATCGAATTTTTCCTTTCCTGAAACTTTAGTAAGCTCTTTAAATTCAGATAAGTATTTAAAGCTGGAAATTAAAAATAAAAATATATCGGGCAAGGTGTCTATTCCCAGATTTAAGTATTTAGAGCCCTTAATAGATCTGGAAACTATAAATTTAAGTATATCTGGAACCGGTAATAGCTCATTCTTTCTTGATATATATAATAATTTAGATAGATCTTTGGAATTTAAGACAGATTCTCTCATTCTTAATTCAATTGATTACGGCAATTGGTCTTTTAATATAAAACCCTCTAAATCAACTATTACCCTTGATAACATTAGAGGTTCGTATGGTAAGTGGGGACTCACGAATAATGGCAATGATATCTCTAGGTTAAAAATCACAAGGGAAGCAAGAGGCTGGAAAACACATTTAGAATCAAAAATTTATTCCGGTTCGCCTGAAAAAGGTTTTTTACAGTTAGGCATAAAACCCAATTTTGAGATGGATACGATTTTTGTTGAAACTAACATTTCCTGGCTTTCTTTACCCTGGGAATTTAATTACGACAGTTTTAATGGCGAGATTTATTTGGATATACAGGGTTTATTGATACAGAACCGAGAAGACTTACAGGCTCAAAATAATATTTTAAGGCTTGTAAATATCTTCAATGTTACAGATTCTTTTGAGAAGGTTACTAATCTAGATTTTAGAAAACTTTATAAATCAGGCTTTAGCGCTGATTCTGTTAAAGGTAAATTAAAAATATCTACTGACTCTATCATTTTGGATTCGCCAATGGTATTCAGGAGCGGCTCTAGTGAGTTTAAATGGCAAGGAAAAATTGGCCGAGACAATAGCGGTGACATAGATGACCTTGATTTAACAGTTGTTATGACTTTACCTCTTCGAGAATATCTTCCTGCTTATGCATTTTTACTGGGTGGTCCAATTACTGCTGGAGTTGTTTACATAGCTGGTAAGGCCTTTGAAAGGAATCTAGATCAATTAAGCTCTGGTTCTTGGTCTGTTAAAGGCACTCTAAGAGAACCAAAAACTAATTTTGAAGGATGGTTTGAAGAATGAACTAAGTAACTTTTGCACCTTTCCTTTCCTTGGATGATGGGATTTCAAGGCTTAATCTATACTTAGTTACAGTTCTTCTTGATAAAGTGATTTTAAATTGCCTTTTTAGCTCTTTTTTAAGATATTCATCGCTATGAGGATCTGATTTATTTTCACTTTCTATTAATTTTTTTAGGAGAAATTTCAGTTCGTCTTTTGTGATATCCGCACCTTCCTTACGCTTATTTACTCTTCTCTCCAATAAATCTTTAAGTGGTATTATTTTATCGGGCAATTGAAGGTACTTATTTCTTACAATCCTCGAGACTGTGGATTGACTTATGTTGAGACTTTCAGCAATCTCTTTATTAGAAATTGCCCTTTTTCCAGATTTACCAGAAAGAAAGTAATTTTGGGCTTCTATAATGTATTCCGATGCAACTAAAAGAGTTTGTTGTCTCCTCTCCAGACCATTCAGAAAAGATTTTGAATCATACTTATTTTCAGACTGTGAAGAATCAATTTTATCTTTTATAGTTTGCAATAACTCTTTAGACATAAACTCATCATTTAGGGACACATACCAAGTATCTTTATCTTTTATAGCGAGCACATCTGGTCTAACATAGCTTTGAGAAGTCTCTCCAAAATTTCCCGCTGGATTCAAAGAAATTTTTCTTAGATTTTTTCTTGTTTCTTCGGAAATTTGATCAAGTTCGATTCTTTCTTCAACTAGATTCTGCAGATTTTCTTTAAGATCCAATTTCTCGTTAGCAGTTATATCTAAATTTTCTATCTGTATAGTTAGAGATTCATTAATACTGCGATAAGCGCAACCCAGTGGCTCAAAATTTTGAATTTGGATAAGAATATCTTCAATATACTGATCAGATACAGATTCACCAAAATCTTCCAGTACTATTTTTTTTATGTCTTGAAAGTCAAGTTGCGGATCCAATCTCCCATTTGCTTCCACTGAATCTATAAGGAATTGACCAATCAAGACCTGAATATCATCCAAAGGAGATATTTCCAATTGATTGAGAAGTTGTTTGTGAAGATCAGATTCGCGTTCTTCAGAGAGGGTATTTAAATAATAATCTTGATTAAAGATATTTTTATATTTATCGACAAGGTATTCATCTCTAAAATGAGCTACCTTCTTGTCTTCCTCATCAAAATATTCATTTATGAGTTCATTGAGCTTTGTGCTTATTTCAAATCCAGTAAGTGAAAGTAATTTGATTTGATTACCAAGAGAGGTTGTAACATTAAGAGCAAGCCTTTGCTTTAGTCTTAAGCCTTGTTTCACTAGTCAACTAAAAAATTTTTTCCAAGATACACTTCTTTCACAAGATCATCCTGAGCAATTTCTGAAGGTTGTCCATTCGCTATGATCTTACCTTTATTTACCACCAAAACTTTTGAACAAATATGCATCGTATCTCTTACATTGTGATCACTTATTAAAACGCCAATATTTTTGGCATTTAAGCTTCGAATAGTATCTTTAAGATCTGATACCGCCAAAGGATCAATTCCTGCAAAAGGTTCATCAAGAAGAATGAATTGAGGATTAGAGGCTAAAGATCTAGCTATTTCAGTCCTTCTTCTTTCTCCTCCTGATAGCTTGATACCCAAGGTTTCAGAGAATTGGTTAAGATTAAATTCTTCAAGCAATTCGGAGAGTTTAGATTCTTTTTCTTTTTTATCCAAATCTACTCTTTGCTCCAAAGCAGCATATATATTTTGTTGAACACTTAGTCCCTTGAAGATAGATGACTCTTGAGGTAAGTATGACAGTCCCATAGCAGTTCTTTCAGATATTGATTTATCATTCAGTTCAGATCCGGATAGAGAAAGTGTCCCTGAATCACTATGAATTAGACCTGCAATCATGTAGAAGAGAGTTGTTTTGCCAGCTCCATTTGGGCCTAATATTCCAATAGTTTCTCCACTTCTTATTTCGAAAGAAATATCATCGACTGCTATTTTTCCATCGTAAGACTTAGTTATATTTTCTACAGTCAGATTCATAAACTGTTTTCTATTTTTGAGTTTAAAGATTTTATTATCTTATTTCTCTCAAGGCTGTAGTGAATTGTGTCAGATTTAATTATCAATCCATCCTGATTGAAGTACGCGTTTCCATCCATAATCAGCTCATTGAGATCGGAAAGGATGGTAACCTTATCAGCACTGCCGAGATGGTAATTCTCCTTAATTTTGATTTTTATCTCACCTTTATTAAATTCTGCTTTTAAGCCGTCCTGAAGTTGAAGAATCTCTATTCCTAAAGAGTTTACTTTAACGCCATTCATTGAAGCAAACACAGACAAATTACTGACTAACTTCTGCTCATTGAAATCAAAAGAGAGTTTCTCTGATTCAATCAAGATTTCTTTTTCAAAAAAGGTTTTAAAAGTTACAGAATTTCTGAAATTAATAAACTTTGATCTTCTGTTAAATTCTGCTTGGAGGGCTTTGATATTTGTAGAAAATTTATCTGTTTTTATTTCTAATTTAGGATTTTCTATCAGATATTCAAAACTGTTCATTAAGGTTGCATTTTCACCTTCTAAGCTTATCTCTTGTTCTGGATCAGAGTAAAGAAACAGAGGTTTAGAAATAAAAGAATTAGAGTGAAAATCGTTACTCAGTTCAATTGCGCAAAGGCAATTGAAGAAAGTTGAGATCAAAGCGAGATAAGTTAGCTTAAGCATATAATATTTTAAACTAGTCCAAACTCAATCAAATCATGCATTCTAATTATCCCTACAGGTAAATTCTTTGAATCTACTACTGCAAGTGAATATATCTTATTTTTCTGCATAATTTCTAGTGCTTCTATAGCCAGTTTGTCCAACAAAATAGTTTTTGCTTTTTTGGTCATATAAGTTTCTATACTTTTATTCAAGGGGTCTTTCACCTTATTTAAGGTTCTTCGCAGATCTCCATCTGTAAATATCCCTACTAATTTTTTCTTGTTTATTACTAATGCCACTCCCAGGCCCTTAGAACTTATTTCAATTAATGTTTCTGATAAGGTCATTCCTTGGGAAACAATCGGCAAGTCTTCGCCTTTTGACATCAAGTCTTCTACGGTTGTAATGAGCCTTTTCCCGAGTTTTCCTCCTGGATGAGACTTTGCAAAATCATCACTTTTAAAGTTTTTAGCTTCAAGTAAAGCAACGGCAATTGCATCTCCTAAAGCCAGCGATGCAGTGGTACTTGTTGTCGGAGCCAGATTTAATGGACATGCCTCTTCAGAAATCCCGGTATCTAAGTTGACTAGAGAATTCCTTGCTATAAAAGAATCTTTTGACCCAGTTATTGAAAAAAAATCACAACCTACTTTTTTAAGAAAAGGAATAAGACTTATTATTTCTTCGCTTTCGCCAGAATGAGAAAAAATTATGACTGAATCAATTTTATTTATTCCTCCAATGTCACCATGCAGAGCCTCACCTGCATTTATAAAACTCGATGGAGAGCCAGTACTTGAAAGAGTAGCGGATACTTTTTTGGCTATATGTCCTGATTTGCCTATACCAAGCGTAATTATCTTTCCTCGTGTTTTAAAAAGTTTATCGCAAACTAAATTGAAATCTGATGATAGTGACTTTGCAAGTTTTTCTAATCCTCTTGATTCAATTTTTATCGTCCGTCTCCCTGAGTTGAGGTAATTATTTTTTTTCATGTAGTAAATTTATCTAATAAGCGAAGTAAAGTGAAATAAAGTATGAACTTAAGAATAGTAAACTCAATAATATGCTAGCAATCCTCTCTTTCTTTGTAACCAAGAAAATATAAGAAGCAAAGATAAAAGTTATTACAAAAAGTATTAATAGAAGCGGAGACCATTCAATGTAAGACCAACCAACAGACATCTCAGGGCTCATAAATAAACCTGGTATAGCAAGCACACAAAGACCATTGAAAATATTAGAACCAATAAGAGTACCTGATACCGTTTCGTACCTTCCTTTTAATGCTAAAGATATAGAAGCAGCGATTTCCGGCAAGCTTGTTCCAATTGCAAGAACTGTATAGCCAATAAAAAGTTGCCCCAAATTAAATTTATCTAAGATTTGATTTGCACCAAAGGTGATTAAGTAAGCAGCAAAAACTAGGAAGAGTAGAGATATAAAGAGCTTGAGAGCTACACTTTTGTGCTCTGCATCATTTTCCATCACATCTTCCTCAGCAACACCATTTTTGTACCAAAATAATATTACTATTAATAGGGTGCTCAGAAGTAAAAGAGAGGAGATTATATTGAATGGATCAATAGCTATAACTGCCCAGACAAGTAAACTAGAAAGAATAAGTATCCATAAATTCTTTTTTATACTTATATCTTGGCTAATTTTGAGTTTTCTTAAAGAAATAATCAGAAGCATAGAGCCAAAAACAAGCGATAAGTTAGCAACATTTGAACCAATTACATTGCCAATGACCATTGAGCCTCTATCTTCTAGCGACACGAAGAAGGTGGTAAGCATCTCAGGTGCAGAGGTACCGAAAGCTATTACTGTTGAACCTATAAAAAAAGGAGAAAAGCCAAATTTCTTCGCCGTTAGGACAGAATATTTCTCCAATTTTTCAGCACTAACCCATATGAGTCCTATGCCAAAGGTAATTGCAAATGTTGCAATGATCATAATATTTGTTTCTAGTCTTAAGTATGACAGTTACCAGATGGTATAATAGTAGTAAAACTAATCAAATCATATTTATCTATTATGAAATTTGCTTATCTAAAGACTTTTATATTCAGTCAATTAATAATTAATTGCAGTTTTATATCTTCAGAACAGTTATCAGCGCACGAATATGCTGAAAGAACTCATAATAATATCATTGAGATAATTCAAACGAAGAACCAATTATTTTTGGATGATCCTGCACTTTTCACTAAAGAAATCAGCGATGCTTTTAGCCCGATAGTTGATTTTAAAAGAATAGCTAAAAATGTAATGGGAAAATATGCGAAAAAGGCGTCAACAAACCAAATGATTGCCTTCTCCGACGCATTTGAGAATAGTTTACTAGATACTTACGCGAGCACTCTTGTTGAATTCAAAGACGAAAAAATAAATGTATTGGCTCCAAAAGAGCCTTCAAAATCAGGAACAAGAGCTAGAGTGAATATTGAAATAGTAACCTCTTCAAAAGTCTACCCTGGCAGATATAGTATGTACCTAGATGCAAAAGGAAACTGGAAGATAATAAACATAGAAATTAATGGAATGAATCTAGGCAAGATTTTTAGAAACCAGTTCTATTCGCTCATGGAAAAGAACAAAGAAGATATAGACCTTGTTATTGAGAAATGGGTAGCTTCAGTCTAAATGGATAAACTACTTATAAGAGGAGGCTCTCCTCTATATGGAGAAATTTATGCATCCGGTGCAAAAAATTCTGCCCTTCCGATCCTTGCGGCCTCCTTATTGGCAGATTCACCATTAAAAGTCGGAAATCTTCCGCATTTGAATGATGTAACAACGATGCTTGAATTATTGGGTTCCATGGGTGTCGATGTAATGCTTAGTGACGAAATGGAAGTGCAAGTAGATGCTTCTAGTATTAATAATCTCAATGCCCGATATGAATTGGTGAAAACTATGAGAGCTTCTATTCTAGTTCTAGGACCACTATTGGCGAAATTTCAACAAGCTACCGTTGCTTTACCAGGAGGTTGTGCAATTGGAAGCCGTCCTGTAAATCTTCATATAGATGCCATGAGGGCAATGGGAGCTCAGATCAATATTGAGGATGGCAATATTAAAGCCAAAGTAAATGGACGTCTCAAGGGAGCAAAAATAATTTTTGAACCAGTAAGTGTTACTGGAACGGAAAACGTAATCATGGCGGCAAGTTTAGCTGACGGAACAACTATTATTGAGAATGCAGCTAAGGAACCTGAGGTTATAGATTTAGCCAACTGTCTTATTGCAATGGGCGCTAATATAAAAGGGGCTGGAACAGACATAATTATCATAGAGGGAGTATCTAAACTTACTGGAGCAAGTTTCAGCGTAATGCCCGATAGAGTAGAGGTTGGTACCTACTTAACTGCCGTTGCAATGACGGGAGGTAAAGTCAAGATAAAGTCAGCAAAACCAAATTATCTTTCCTCAGTGTTATTAAAGCTTGAGATGGCCGGTGCGCTTATAAATCAAGGTGAAAATTGGGTAGAAATTTGTATGAATGAATCTAAACCCAAAGCAGTTAGCTTAACTACTGGTCCATATCCTTCTTTTCCAACAGATATGCAGGCCCAATTTGTTTCATTAAATGCGATTGCATCTGGCAATTCTACTGTCACTGAAACAGTATTTGAAAATAGGTTTATGCACGTGCAAGAAATAGCAAGAATGGGGGGTAATATCACTCTTAAAGGCAATACTGCTGTTATAGAAGGAATAAAGAAACTAAAAGGCGCTCCAGTTATGGCAACTGATTTACGAGCATCAGCTAGTTTAGTTCTAGCAGGTCTGGTTGCGGAGGGTGCTACTACAATAGACAGGATCTATCATATTGATAGAGGTTATGAAAGAATTGAAGAGAAGCTAAAAATGCTAGGAGCTGACATAGAGAGGATATCCTAAAATCTTATTATGAAAAGTAGAGACTCATTGATTTTAGCCTTGCCGAAGGGAAGGGTGTATGAAGACTTTATTCCATCTCTTCAAAAGACTGAATTTGCACTAAAAGACGACCCAAAAAAATCAAGAAAGATGCTTCTTGATACAGAGCATCCTGAAGTGAAAGCCTTGATAATAAGAGGATGGGATGTTCCAACTTACATAACTTCAGGCGCCGCACATATCGGAATAGTAGGAAAAGATATCTTGATGGAAAAAGAAGAGGAAGAATTCGTAGAGTTATCTGACTTATCTCTAGGAAAATGTAGATTATCTCTTGCTGGACATAAAGGTGTCCTTTCAGGATCAAGTAGATTGAGGATTGCTACCAAATATCCTAAAAGTTCTACGAAATATATGAACTCTATAGGCATACAAGCCGAAGTGATATATTTAAATGGGGCTCAAGAAATTGCTCCAATACTTGGACTATCCGATGCAATTATAGATTTAGTAGATACCGGCAAAACCTTAAAAGAGAATGGTTTAGAGGAACTCGATGTCATTGCTGACATCTCTACTAGATTAATAGCTAATAAAGCCTCCATAAAAACTAGATCAAAATTAATTAATGAAATATCCGATGCGTTAACTATATGATTAACTTTAAGGAAATAAATTCTGAAGATCTGAAATTTAAAGAAAGCTTCACCTCTTTTTTGTCCAAAAGAAATCTTTTTAGTGATGAGGTAAGCGGCACTGTAAGAGATATTATTTTTCAAATAAGAACCAATGGGGACGAAGCTTTAAAATTTTTTACCAAAGAATTTGACAACTATGATGCAGAGGAATTTGTAGTATCTGAAAAAGAAATTAATCAAATTTTGAAAAGCTTTGATGGGAACCTTTTACAGTCATTCGAGTTTGCATTTGATAAGATCTTTAATTATCAAATAGAATGTCTTGAATCTATAAATCTTGATGGCACTGGTAAGGATATTACTAGGAAATTCAGAAGTATAGAGTCAGTGGGAATGTATATTCCAGGAGGAAAAGCTTCTTATCCTTCTACTGTTCTCATGGGAGCTGCACCAGCAATTGCCTGTGGTGTTAAAAATATTTCTATTGTTTCTCCCGCTCAAAAAGGGAAATTGAATCCTATGACTATAGCTGCTGCAAAAGTTGTAGGTATAGACAAGATATATAAGATAGGAGGTGCGCAAGCAGTTGCTGCGTTAGCCTTAGGCACGGAACAAATATCAAAAGTAGATAAGATTATTGGACCAGGGAATGTATTTGTTGCTGAGGCTAAAAAACAACTCTTTGGAGAAGTTGGAATAGACTCCATAGCTGGACCTTCTGAAATAGTTGTACTAGCAGATGAAACTTCTGATCCTGAAACAATTGCTTGGGACTTAATGGCGCAATCTGAACATGATTCAGATGCTTCCTCCATCCTTATCTCCACTTCTAAAAATATAATTGAAAATGTAAAAGATAT
>CEVU01043674.1_pt1 | contig 14148 bp, 10 predicted proteins | sample 427081 | NCBI WGS metagenome assembly CEVU01 (sample SAMEA2623868, study PRJEB7988) | marine metagenome | biome: marine biome (ENVO:00000447); feature: deep chlorophyll maximum layer (ENVO:xxxxxxxx); material: "saline water (ENVO:00002010), including plankton (ENVO:xxxxxxxx)" | depth 80 m | reverse complement strand
TAGCCGTCTTGCCACAGAATGTTGTAGTTCGGTAGCGTCCCATCGGCACCCGTATGATTTATCCGAATGGCTTCGTCTACTCCAACAGTGTCGCCGTCGGCATTGGTGAGGTTGTCTTTCAGGACCAGATACTGCCTAACGGCAAGCCCTGGCTGAGGTGTGACTTCCCAACGACCGCCCGCACATAGTGGTTCGTTCCAAACAACTTCCCCACCTGGACCTATCAAATAGGTTCCATCGTCATCTTGGATGGCTTCTGGGGTGATGATGGAGTAACCGTCAGGGGCTACTTGTGGTTTGTCCGTAGGTGTCCCGACGTCTATTTTCCCGTCGAGGGTGTATCGAGCGACGAACGCATCAGTGTTCGCGATAGAAGTTTTGTGGTGGTAAGCGAGGGTTCCATCGTCCGTTGATCCGAACCATGTGGACCATTGGGTGCGGCCGGCTGCGTGAACTCTGTCTTCTGGCCCGTAAGCAACCCCGTGGGTCCACGAGTACTGATACTTATCAGTGTCGTCGCCGTGTATTGCTTGTTTGTTCACCCACCGCCAATTTTCAGACAGGTCATCTGTGTCAAGTGTGAGAACCCAACCGTTACTACCGCCGCCTTTTGCTGCGGTTAAACTCGCCGCTGACTGTGGAATACCGCTATCAACGATAGCTAGTTCTGAGCCATCACTGTTGATGGCTAGGGAAGGGCCGTAAACCTTTTCTAAGTGAACGTCGAGCAGCTTGAGAGACTTGAGGTTACCGAGTCGGTCTGTGTGTAGTAGGTAGTGGTCATCATTAACTGCACCACCATTTTCGTGTTGATCACATTCAACTAGTCCGCCGCCTTCAGTGAACCTTGAGAAATCGCCGATAAGAGGGAAATCTTTGTTGGGGATCTGTGGAGCGAAGAACCAACGGTCCTCGTCGCCACAATCGTTGGGGTTCTTTATTGTATTTTCCCAAAGACCCAAGATGTATAGATCACCAGTAACTGGGTGTTCGACTATTTGTTGGGCGGAACTTCGCTGAACATAGGAACCGATCTCTCGTACGTACTCAACAGAGCCGTTTGAGTTATCGAAGAACGCCATATAGCTGCGCATTCCGAGGGTGAGATGGTTAGGGAAACTGCTCCCAAGTTCATATGAACCTGGAGCTGGCCTGCCCACTACGTTCCCGGCATCAGTGCAGGCCCATGTTGGTGTTCCTGAATAGGCGCCAACGACCACGACCCGGCCATCTGAAGTGAACTTGGCATCCCAAGCTCCTGAATGATCGTAAGTACCGCACTTATTGAGTCGCCTAGACCAAACTAAATCACCGTTAGCTTTGTATTTACCTATGTATGGGGTGGTTAATTTAGAGAGAACGGTTGGGCCTGTGTGGTCATTCATGTCCATCCACGTATGACCATGATTCCTACCAGCGATCAAAACATCTCCATTGTTGTCAATGTCAATCGACTCGAAATATGAGGACGTGGAAGCTTTCAGAATTTTGATATGGCGAGTAGTGCCGTCAGGGTTAATAGTGACCCACTGCCCATTGCCCTTCGTAGGTTGGTAATCCATGATGTAATCGCCATCTATTAACGACCCATCGGCATTCACACTTGGCCGGACTGGGTCGCCTGCCTTGTGATGCCATGCGTGTCCCAATCCCTTGTAGCGACCGATGATGTGAACAGTTCCATCAGAAGCAACAGCGATGTCGTCCCACCATCCATGGCCACCCACCGTGCGTCGTAGTTCCCATACCCACTGCATTTGGCCGTCTTTATCTACTTTGGTAACGAGAAGATTCTCGCCTTGTGTAGTGCCTCGCCCAACGACGTAATCCTCAGTCACACCGAGCTGTCGTACGTGAGTCAGTTTTTGAGTCTGATTTACGACTGAAGCGGTGTAGATGCTGCCTTCATCGTCAACAGCTACTTCCATTGTTATGCCGTAGTCGGTACTTATGGCAGGAGAGAAAAGAGCAGCCTCAGCAAAGTCGGTGCCTATATACGGTGCCACGTTCGCAGATGCTTGACTCGCAGGCAACAAAGGGAATATCACTGCCAGCACTGCTGTAGCTGCTAGAGCCCTAATGATTTTCTTCATTTTTTGGTCTCCTCGGTTCAGTTTGATTGTATGAATGTTGGCTGTGCCGCAATATGGGGCAATCGCGTGTACGGGACTAGCGCAAATGGGTTACTTCGCTGTTGATTGAATGATTTCTGTCATGGTTGTCTATTGGATAGGTCGCTCACTGGACCCAAGCTTTGTGTTTGCGTACGAAATCCAGGTGGAGTGCAGAGAGGATCTGTTACGCAGGTTTTGTTTTCTTCGTCTTTGTCGTTGACGCCGTCGTAGTCGCAGTCGGGTTTTAGAATGCAGTCAACTACCTCGCTGCCGTCTGGGATCCCGTCGTTGTCGCAGTCTGAAGTAGTGACACATTTTTTAGAAATTGAGTATTCAAAGGCATCAGTTAGGCCATCTCGGTCGGTGTCTGCTCGTGATTTCCCACAGATGGGGTTTTGGATACATCCAGTTGGTTCTGAGGCGTCGCCTACTCCATCGCCATCGCAGTCAGCCATCAAAATGCAGGCAATCAACTCATTAGCGTCGCCTATCCCGTCACTGTCGCAGTCTGGGTTGTTGACGCATTGGGCGAGTTCGTCTTTGTCGTTTATTCCGTCGTTGTCGCTATCGAGAGCTGACAGAGTGCACTTGGGGTCTTGAATGCAAGCCTTGTCGCGTTCATCGACGTCATTGACTCCGTCACCGTCGCAGTCAGACATCAACATGCACGCAAAGATTTCGGCCCCATCGCCAACGCCATCGTCATCACAGTCAGGGTTAGTGATGCATTGGGCGAGTTCGTCCGGGTCCATGAGTCCGTCGAAGTCACAGTCGGGAAGCGTTGAGCATCCCGGTTTCTCGTCCCAGTTGTAGATCCCATCAGAGTCGAAGTCAGGGTCAGCGGGAATTGCTACAGCGTCGTTGTCGGCGACAGTGAACTCGACGACCTGGTTGCCCAACGGATCGTAGGTGTTGTCAGAAGCCGGGTCATTGATTGCGGTAGTCAGATTCACTGCTGTGTTGCCGTCAGCGTCGGTGTCATCGACCGCGGTCAATGTGATCTGTTGCGTTGTGGACCAGTTTCCAGCAGTGAACGTGATCGTGACAGAACTCAAAGACAGTTCGCTTGCGTCAGAAGTAGTTACATCGATCATCACGTTCGTCGTGGGGGCCGTCTGCAAGCGAACTGACACGGTGACCGTCGCACCTTCAGTCACATTGGTAGCACTTGGGGTAACGGTGAACGCAGCGTCGTCATTATCCGTGTTCGCAACAGCGAACGTCTGGTTAGCGACATTGTCGAACTCGTTGCTCGAGCTTTCGTCGACTACTGCAATCGTGATCGTCGAGTTCACATTGCCATCATCTACATCGTCGTTGACTCCAGTGAGCGTCACAGTTTGGGCTGTGCTCCAGTTGGCATTGGTAAATGTCACTGTCGCCGAACCGGTTGTTACTTCGCCGGTATCTGACGACACAACGCTCAACACCACGTCAGAGGCAGGTTCGGCGTTTAAGACCAGTGTGAAGTCATCGGTGTCGGAGCCTTCGGTGACCGAGGTAGCCCCACCAGATTGGGTGATAGTGAACCCAGCCGTGTCGTTGTCGGTATTCACCGCCGCAACCGTTTGATTAGCGACATTGTCATAGGAGTCGTGTGAATCAGCGTCGACGACAGCCAACGTGACCGTCACACTGATGTTGCCGTCATCCAAATCGTCGTTAATGCCGGTGACTGTCACGGTTTGGGCGTTGTTCCAGTTCCCGTTCGTGAACGTCAACTGCGCCTTATCGACCGTTGCTTCACCGGTATCACCAGACACAACACTCAAAACAACGTCGGTTGCTGGCTGAGCAGTGAGCGACACAGTGAACGTGTCAGTTGAACCAGTTTCTGCAACTCCTGTCGAGCCTCCAGATTGGGTGACCGTGAACCCAGCCGAATCGTTGTCAGCCGTGGTGTTCTGCACCACAACGTCAGAAACCGGGTCATAGGTGTTATCGGATTGTCCGTCGATGACCGACAACGTGATGTTGTGGGTAATGTCGCCATCCACAGCCCCGTCGTTCACACCGGTGACGGTCACGGTTTGTGGTGTGTTCCAGTTGTTGGTGGTGAACGCCAACTCGCCCGATGAAACAGTCGCTTCACCGGTATCAGCGGACACCACTGAAATATCTACGTCTGTTGCAGGGTCAGTGGTCAGGACAACAGTGAAGCTGTCAGTAGTTCCTGCTTCAGAAACACTGGTGGTAGTTTTCGACAAAGTGATCGCGGCGGTGTCGTTATCGGTGATGTTGTATGCGAAGGTGCCAGTTGTTCGATACACGGACCACACCACGGTCGATCCGAATGTGGTTCCCTCTTCCAGGTTGTTGTCAGCGATGGACAGGGTCACGTTTTGAGCGGTGTTGTAATTGTTGTTTGTGAACGTAATTGAGCTCGGACTAAACGAAGCCCCGGCATAGGGACTAGAGAAGCTCACGGTTTCGGAGTTCACCGGTGGAGCACCGAGCTTCACATCGAATGTGGTCGATGAGCCTTCGGGGATCGTCGGTGTTCCTTTGGTGTGTTGAGGATCGTTTGACCCAATCGCTAAGACTGATGCTCGTGTTTCGTCCCCGACGTTCTTATCGACTTCGTTGCGGGAGGCGAACCCAAAGTAAAGACGGTCGTCACCAGTGCAGGCTGTACCTGTTTCCCCGTTTGGAACTTCGCTTTCATCAGACCATCTAAGTTTCCCGTCAGAACCCCATACGTATCGTTGCTCTGCGTCGCCGCTTGCAGCGAAATCCATGTCAGACAGAGCTGTCCAGTTTTTGTTGCCGAACTGAGAACGCCAAAACGAAGTGTTGCCGTCATCGTCGTTACTTGAACCCACCCACACCTGTGAAGCCCATACCCCAGCAGCACCCAATGATCGGATGTAATTACCGATGTCACCACCGTGGTTCGCAAGCGCTGTCGGGTCGATGCAGTACCAGCGGACAGCTACACCATTTTTAGGGTCAATAATGTATTGTTCGCCGGGTTCCATGTAATCGGTCATGACCACTTCAGCCGGGAAAGCTTTGAGGTTGAGGCCGTCTACTGCACCATTGATATGGTCCCATCCGGCTGAGACGTTGTGGTCGTCGTCCCAAATCACAACATTCTTCTGGACACTCATGGTTCCGTACATGTCATCTGAAGCTGCGTCGTTGACGGTCGCGATGATCGCCCCGTTCTCATAGCCCTCAATCAAGTTGTCTTGAACGGGTACAACAGTGAACGTTTGGGTGGTGTTCCAGTTGCCGTTCGTAAATGTGGCCTGAGTGACGGTGTTCCCACCGGAGTCTTTGATAACGAGGTCGGTACCAAGTGTCGTGTTGACTGCTGAGTGGTCGTAGTCACCGACCCATGCACCGATCGTGAAATCAAACACAACATTCGATGGCGGTTGCGCGCCCAACACGAGACTGAAGGTCCTATCAGTTCCGTTGACGTCGAAGTCGTATTCGTATTCGTGGTCGGCGTTCATCGTGTCGCCGTTGTTGTAACCACCGGGAACTGCTGTGACTCCGGCGTCTTCGTGAGTGGCGATGGTGGTGTTGTTGCCGTCTTTGCGAAACGCACCGTTAGCGCCCATAGTGATCGACGCCGCCGAAGATGACGCAGCAATTTGCACCATCAAAGCGTCACCGTCTGATGCTTGAACGATTTGACCAACCAACAAAATTGATTGCCCGTCAGGAGTCAACGATGAGCCATGAATGTATTCCTGATGTTGGTTACCTGTGTCGAGTTGGAACAGTCCGTCACCACTGAAACTCGTATCGAGCGCTCCGGCAGTTGTAAATCGTGCTGCAGCTACGTCGCTGCCGTTGCCACCGTTGTTGGTATAACCAGCTGCGATGATTTTGCCGTTCGACTGAATTTCTAAGGTCTGATAGGTATCAGTTGACCCCCCGTGGTCTTGGCAGATTTTGCCGTCACCACTGAAGCTCGTATCGAGTGACCCGTCAGTGTTGAAACGCCCGACAAGGCCATAACGCCCATCGCCTGACACGTTGGCGTAATCACAAAGACCGGCAACAACGATTTTGCCGTTCGACTGGATCTTGACATCCCAACCACGGTCTTGGTTGCTGAAGTCGGTGACCTGCCAACCATCACCGCCACCAAAGCTCGTATCCAAAGAACCGTCAGTGTTGTAGCGGGCAAGCAAAATATTGCCTGCTGTGTGGTTGAACTGGCTTGTGCCGACTGCGACGATCTTTCCGTCAGCTTGGATAGCTACTGCTTGGAACACGTCGTCGTTATCGAAATGTTCGATTGCTTTACCGTCACCGGAGAATGACGTATCCCAAGACCCATCTGTGTTCAGTCGACCGATCGTGGCATCGAACCGACTGGAGCCATGCTTGAGGTAGCCGACGATAATGATTTTGCCGTCGGATTGGAGGGCTCCGCCTTTACACCAGTCGTCTTTGGAGTTATTGAAGTCGGGCAGAACAACTCCGCCACTACCAAAGTCTGTGTCTCGGTTTCCTAAGTTTCCGTTAGCGGCGTGCCTGGTGACTGTGCATTGGTAATCGCCTCCACTTCCTGTGGTCACTGTTCCAGCTGTACCGATCGCTACATGCTTGCCGTCAGCTTGAATCAAGACTTCGCTGATGTGGTCTTTGCGAGGGCTCCAGAACTTTGTGGTGTCGCTGTTATTGTCGAACTTCGTTGCGTCAGTGGAAGTGCCTGCTCCGGTTAAGCGCATCATTCGCCATGAATGTTTGTTGGTTTGACCGTTGTTGTTCCACCAACCGCCCGCAACGAGATAGCCATTGGCATCAAATTTGACGTCTTCCCAACCGTCTTCGCCTGATGCATGGGCTTCTTGAATAACCCAACCATCACCTGAGAATGAAGTGTCCAAGTCACCGTCAGCTGCAGCAGCGGGTGTTTGTGCGATTAACGCCAACGACATAAACGAAATCAATGTCGCTACAACAACACGTATCAGTTGTCCGAAAAGTTTCACTCGGCGGCTCGCATCGAGAGAGCCCGTTCGGTCTCTGCAGCGAATTGTTCGTCAGTGAAAAACCCGGCAGCCCACGAATACATCGCGCCACGGAAATAGGTGAGAGCAACCATGAACGAATCGGAATCGAATCCCTGTTTAGCCAAAACCGATTCAGGGTGGATCGCACCGGGAAGCCATGCGTCTTCAGTGGATTGAACGCCGGCATACAAAAGCACTTGCCGGTTTACTAACGGATCGGAGGTGAATTCTCGTACTGCGGCCCTGGCGTAGTCGGCAGCGAAATCTTCAGATTCGAAATCCAAACTCTTGAAAAGCTTGGTCATCGTTGTTTCAGCTATCTCATACACAACATCGCGGGGATGTGAGAAGTACCTGTAGGCGGTTGGGCGCGCGTAGTTAGCTTCTGCCGCCATTCCTGCGATGGTGAGATCATGAATAGATCCGCGGCGAATGATGTTGCGCGCAGCATCGAGGAGTGCCTCACGAACTAAGCCGTTCATTGTTGTCGCCATCGAGAAACCGGTATTTCTAAAAATTAGAGAGACAAATGTCTCACAGATGTAGAACGGCTTATCATAGCTAGAGGGTCACTATGTATTGGGGTGTGATTCGACTAAGAAGCTGAAGTATTAAATCTCAGTTTTCGAACTTATAGGGCAGGCGAATCGTGACAATAGTTCCGATTCCAAACTCTGATTCGTAAGTTATTTCCCCACCGGAACGGTCCACTAGCTTTCGTGAGAGTTGCACTCCGAGCCCTGTTCCAGTCGCGACGGCTTTAGCTGCTTCTGCCCTCCAGAACGGCTGTCCCGAGTGTAAAGCTTCTAAATCGGCTCTCTTCATTCCCAAACCATTAGGGGTGTCATCGACGACGATTTCGAAATAAGCATCATCTGAGTGACGTAAGAGGACCGCGATTGTGGCCTGTTTGTCTGGTTGATGGTATTTCGCTGCGTTCGAAACCACATTTCGGACGACCTGTCTGATGCGATCCCGATCCAACGTTGCTTTGATGGTGCGATCAGGCACTGAACGTAGTGACAGAACATCAGGGTGAGCGGCGAATTCTTCGGCAATTTCTGCCACTATCTCGTGCACAGCGACATCTGCTGTCATTGACAATTCGAAGGCGTCGTTCTCTAGTTTGGCGGTGTCAAACATGTCTCGGACGAGATCAGACATATGAAGTAGGTGACGTTCTGCGTTTCTTAATGTTGCGTGCACCCCGTCGGGAAGGTCCTCTCGTCGAGTGACTATGTTCAAACTCATTGCTGCGGCATTGAGAGGGCCGCGAAGCTCATGGGCTGCGTCACCCAGCCACTTTTGGCGTTGAATTAACAACTGTTCGAGCTGACGGCTTTGTTCTGCGTAATTTTGTGATGTGGCTGCCTCTTCGTCCGTCATGTCAGGGCCTGATGAATTGCTGCTTCAAGTGCGATCAGGTCGCCCTTGCTAATGAGACGTATTTCGTGAGGCAGGTTATCTGTTGTCCCTGAAAGGATAATGAAATTCGATTTTGAAATTCCGCTCTGGACAGCAGCCTCGAATATGTCGAGTCCTGCTCCCGCATGCGGTATTGAATAATCAGAAATAACGAGGGAGAACTGGTGGGAACTAATGAGCTTGAGCGCTTCTTGAACGCTACTAGCGGTTTGTATATGAGCGTTTGGTAGGACCGCTGCCATCCACGTCGAAAAAACTTGAAGTTGCCCTTTGTCATCGTCGACCAAAAGAATTGATTGGGAGTCGTCGGCTCTCTTTTTTTTGCGATCGAACATCAAGATCCTCAAAGGTTGTTGACCAACGATAGAGGTGTCTTTGCGGAGTTTGTCTGCCATGAGATCGAACCTGCAAAATCTGGGCCAAAGGGAGAACTCCTGAGCGGTTTCTGGTTGCCTAAGACAGATCTTGCAGAGTTGCTCCCTGTTCATGGTGGGAACGAGAGTGAGATTTAGAAGACCAGTGTTATGCAGCGGTGAACTGCGGCGCCCATTAGAGCGTTCATTCGATACGGGATTTCTTCCAAGTCGATGTAGGAGGTGTGCATTGTGGAGATGTCCCAGTCGAAGAAGTATTTGCCGAAATACAGTGCAAGTAAGTCGGCGAGGACTTCGGTTGCTGGTTCGTTGATGCCGAGATCTGAGACGGCGTCGACGAGTAGTTGTTTATATGAGTTAGAGGTTGGTAACGCTTCGCAGTTCGCCAGGACTTGGTCGACAAGGGCATGACTTAATTCATGCAGGAGTACATCGATACCAGCTCCTGAGGCGATTGCTTCAGATGACACCCAAACGGTGTCTTGTAGCTGCTGGTCGTGAGAGCCATCTGCTGCCCATCCGTAACTGTCGTAAGCACCCCACACACAGGAGTTGTTGGTTTTTAGGAGATATGGGTGGCAGCCATTAACAATTTTGGTGTTGTTGAGAGCTATCTGAAGGGCGTGAGGGAAGTCTGCTGCTGCTTCGTTGAGTGCTTGGGTGTAGACGTCCTCTTGGTTGGATTGTGGACCTGTGAGGAGTGCTACGGGAGCAGATCTGGCCGCCCGCTTAGAGTATTGAGCCTTGGAGGTAAGCGATTCGGACACTGTTGCGAAGAGCAGAATCACAATGATCGTTGCCAACAAGATTGATGTAAACAGAGTTGTTAGAAAGACTGTGGACCTCGACAGTTTGAACATGTGTCTAACTGTAAGAAGCCCTAAATTCGAGAGATATAGCTCATTCGTAGGTAGTTATGTAACGCAAATGAACTAGTAGGGACGAGTGCCGTTATTGATGGGCGGGTAAGTTGAATTTGTGGAGGATCCCCGGTCAACTCTGGTGCACGAGATCCGAAATCATCTTTCAGCGATGCTGATGTTCATCAACTTGTTAGAAACTATTGACCTCCCGAAAACAATCCGTACCGAATTGTCCAATAGCGGTACAGAGCTTCGATTAGTAGTTATGGAACCTGACCTTGCTGCAGCAACTCATCACGATGTCGACGCAGCGATGGATGCCTTTTGGAAAGCATTGACCAGCATTGAAGAAACACACCTGCCCGAAAACTACGTTTCGTTGCGGGCGGATATTACGGACCGCATATCTGCAGTTAAAAAACTCTGGCCCTCTTTGACGTGACGTTTTCTGCGGCGCCATCAGCAAGTTTTTCTAATTGTGCAGCCGTCGATGCCAGAGGAATCACCTCAGGAACAGAGTCTTCGGATGCCGCTCCGATATCACTGTTTCTTCCCATACACGGATGTTTGTGACTTAAATTCGTAGACTTTTTCCCGCTGCATAATTCCCAGAGGCCAAAGACCATAGACACCGATAGTGAAAGAAAGAAGATGCTCATATTTCGACTGCCCATTGGTCGCTAGTCTCTGTGAGCGTTTGGCGGCACACCAAAATCCAAAAACGACCGAGGTCGCGGTTTGTTTGAGGGGGTTGTTGGTGTGTCACTGACATGAAAGCTTGAGGTCGGGGAGAAGCCATGTCTCACAGTGGCAGGGAGGTGGGACACCGAACCAACCGTGGCTTTACGATTCTTCTAAACGATTTTTGATTTTGTCAGAGATTCGCTTCTCTGAGGACGTAGGCTTTTCCGGTGCGTCGACAGATACCTGTCGTACTTTCCACAGTGCGCAAAATCGTTCCCGTTGAAGGAACTTTCACTTCCCCGGCCGTTGCCGAGCCGATAAACGGCCGAGCACCACTCGAGGCGGTTGCCCCGCGCGCGTGGAGAGCGCTGTGGGTTGCATCGCTAGCAACTGTGCTCGTTGGCTTCAATAGCACCGCAACAAATATTGCCCTTGACGACATCCAATCGGGTTTTATTGGTGCAACAGCGGCTGACGTGGGCTGGGGTGTCGCTGGATTTTTTATCGGAACCGCAGCGTTCTTGCCATTGGCAGGGCGTCTTGCAGATCGAATAGGTCGAAAACGGATCTTCCAACTGGGCCTCTTAGTTTTCGCACTGTCAGCAGTGTTCTCGGCTACAGCGGGCACCGTGATCACTCTGAACCTCAGCAGAGTCCTACAAGCATTCGCTGGTGCCGCAATTTTGCCATCCTCTTTAGCGTTGGTGTTGCCGCTATTCCCAGAATCAAGACGCACGACAGCGGTAGGTCTGTGGTCTGCTGCAGGACCTCTCGGAGCAGGCGTAGCGCCAGGAGTTGCAGCCCTTATCCTCGCTAACTCCGGTTGGCGTATTGTCTATCTCGTCAGCGCCCCAGCAGCATTATTAATGTTTTGGGCTGGCCAGTCGGTCCTCAAAGAACTACCCACCCCACCCAAGCAACAAAGACTCGATCTGGTTGGGGCAGCTGCCGGCACGATAGCGATAGCCGCAGCTGTTACAGCCATCATGCAAGGCCGCATCTGGGGTTACACGTCGGTCCTGACTGCAGTGGTAACAGCAGTTGGCGTAATTTCTGCCGTTCTGTTCATAAGTAATTCATTTAGACACCCAGAACCTCTTCTTAACCTTCACTTGTTGAGAAGGCGAGGGGTGATGGTCGCCAACACCGTGAATTTCCTTGTCGGAATAACTTCGCAATCAATATGGATTGTGTGGCCGTTGTTTATGAAAAACGTGTGGAATTTCACAACACTGCAAGTGGGTATGGGCGTCACTTTAGGACCGATAGCAGCTGGATTTTCTACATTGACATTTAGCCGTATGGCAGACCGGATCGGCTCGGTTGGCTTGTGTCGTTTGGGGACTGCGCTTCAAGTGTTCGCAGTTAGCTGGCACTTCACTCAGCTGAGCGCCGACATCAACTTCTGGTCAGATTTCGCGCCGGGAATCATGCTGTACGGACTTGGCTGGGGAATGAGTATCCCTCTACTGAACGGCGTTGCTCTCGAGTGGGTTGAAGAGGAATACTTCGGTGAGACCAACGGCCTGTTCAGCACCCTACGATACGCTGCGGCTGCAATTGGGACTGCTGCTGTGTTCGCTCTGCTCACTGTCAATTCCGGTGTGGAAGCATTGCCTTACTACGACCGAATATTAGGGTTCTTCCTCGTTGCTTCGACGCTAGGAGCCTTAGCTATGTGGATAACGATAGGAAAGGCACCTAAGCAGACCAAAGCTGATTGAGATTTAAATTCGCAATCGGAGCTCAGGTGACGCAAATTGGAGTTATGGCGGTATCGACTGTTCTCTCGGTATTTGGATGGCTGACATTGTTGGCGAACGTGGCAACCCTGTTCGCAGTCGGTTTGGTGATTCGGCGAAACATCGTTAAGTCTGTTTCAAATAAGACTCATTCGATTAGAGCCCAACAGTTAGCGGCCCTCATAACAATCGCTGCAACCCTCGGATCTCTGTACCTCTCCGAGATAGGTGATTTAACTCCATGCAGATGGTGTTGGATCCAACGAATAGCAATGTACCCATTGGCGTTGGTGTTGCTAATCAGCTGGATCACCGGTGATCGTTTCGTTCGCCGATACGCAGTGCCGATCGCAGCCCTGGGGTTAGGGGCTTCAACATGGCACTACCTACTGCAACAGATTCCTTCGTTGTCTGATGCGAATTCGTGCAGCCTCAGCACACCTTGTTCTGTTACTTATATTGAAAAGTTTGGATTTATTTCGATTCCATGGATGGCAGGGTCGGTGTTCGCTATGACTCTCGTGCTCTTGCTGGGATTCCGGTCGGCCGAAAGTCCTCTAGATGAGTAGCCATGACTTGATTCGAAGTTGGCTTATAAGCGCGGCTGATTCTGCCGTCGAATTAGCAGCAGGGCCAGAGATAAGTGAAGGTGCTCACAAGTTTCGGGCTGCAATTAAAACCGCACCTGAAATTCCGTATGAAAGCCAAATGCTTCCTGTGCTGCGGAACTTAGACCGAGTGGCGAACTCTGAACGTGCTCTCATATTTTCGGAGTTGGCGCGATCTCTCAGATGGGTACCGTCGCACCGCTGGGACGACGAAGGCGAAGACCGCGCTTTGTGCGTGTTGTCCGACGCATTCGACTTACCTGGTATTGAGGCAGGCATCATGTACGTCGACCAGGGATGTTCTTATCCGTTGCACAACCATCCACCACAGGAGCTTTACCTCACGGTGTCAGGAATAGCGCGTTGGCGGTTCGGTGGGGCTGAAGACCTAGTGGAAATGAAACCGAACATGACCCTCTATAACCATCCATTTGATTTTCACACTGTTGAGGCAGGAGAAACACCGTTGGTCGCGATGTACATCTTGTGGGGGGAAGGGGTCCGCAGGTAACTACCCGAAGTTTGGTCGCAGCGCCCCCGGCAGGATTCGAACCTGCGACTCACGGTTTAGGAAACCGATGCTCTATCCCCTGAGCTACGGGGGCGAATAGATGACAACCTTAAGCTTTCAAAGCCTTAAGGAAGCTTTTGTGTCATCGCAGGCTACCTACGGTTCGCCAATTCGGATTGCAGATTTCGTATTGCAGGCTGATGGGTCGGTGACAGTTTCTGACTTTGCCATTTATGATGCAGTTGTGCGTAGAGCCAGCTTTTTAAGAGACGATAAAGAAAAAGTAAAGATCTTCGAGACGTCTCATGCCATGTCCCATGAGGAAGCCGTTCAGTTAATCTGGGCCGTTTCCTCCAGCTACCGTCAGAAAAGCGCCCCTTGAGGTTCTAATTTCTGCACCCCAAAATGCCAGCTTGAGATTTTCAAAGGTCGCAGTCTTGCAAACGCCCCATAAAAAGTCTTCTTGAGTTTTGTCTGCCACCTAAGAACTGCTATCCATTTTAACCATGAGCTCACCGGTTGAAGGTCAAAGCATATCGAGCTTCACTTTTTCAGCTGGAGAATCAACGGCGGCAGCCAAATGGGCTCGCCGCCTTAAAACTATTCCGGGTCTCATAACTGCATTCATCGTCGTATGGCCCCTTCTGCCCGTTCTATTGCTGTTTGCAATTCTGGCTGATCTTCTGACTGCGAAAGCTTTCTCAAACACCCGACTCGTACTGTTTGGTGCCTGGTGGCTCGCAATGGAGTTCCTTGGGGTCGCAGCTGCAATGGCTTTGTGGCTAGTTTTCGCCCCTTTTAAACAACTGAGCAGCAACAGATCTCGGCGATGGCATAGCCATCTGCAACGA
>CEVU01175121.1_pt1 | contig 14176 bp, 12 predicted proteins | sample 427081 | NCBI WGS metagenome assembly CEVU01 (sample SAMEA2623868, study PRJEB7988) | marine metagenome | biome: marine biome (ENVO:00000447); feature: deep chlorophyll maximum layer (ENVO:xxxxxxxx); material: "saline water (ENVO:00002010), including plankton (ENVO:xxxxxxxx)" | depth 80 m | reverse complement strand
GGAAAAACTCCATGCGTAGCAGCAACATAAACATCCTTAACACCATTTTCTTTCAACAAAACAGATCCAGCTAACATTGTTCCACCAGTATTAATTTCATCATCAAATAAAACAGCTGATTGCCCTTTTACATCTCCTATAATATTTAGAGATTCTACAGTATCTTTATTTCCAATTCTTCTTTTTTCAATAATTGCTAGAGGAGCTCCTAGTTTGTTAGCAAAATCTCTTGCTCTTTTAGTTCCTCCAATATCAGGAGATACTACGACGATATCATCTAACTTTTTTTCTATAAAATATCTCGCCAAAATAGGCAGTGCTGTTAATTCGTCAACGGTAGCAGAAAAAAAACCTTGGACTTGACCAGCATGCAAATCCATCAACATAACTCTATCTGCTCCAGCAGTTGTAACTAAGTCAGCTATCAATTTTCCAGTAATTGGTACTCTAGGTTGATCCTTTTTATCTGTTCTCGCATAAGAAAAATAAGGAATAACTGCAGTAATTCTTCCTGCAGAAGCTCTTTTTGCAGCATCAATCATTATTAGCAGTTCCATAATATGGTCATTAACCGGAAATGAAGTAGGTTGAATTATAAAAACATCTCTCTCTCTAACATTTTCTAAAATTCTTACAAATGTATTGTCATTTATGAACTTAAATACTTCAGATTTTGTTAAGTCCTGACCAATGTACTTAGCAATATCTTTAGATAAGTCTTTGTGAGCATTTCCGCTTATTATTAATGGACCTTTTTGTAAATTCTTCATAAACTAAATTTTTCCTTATTCATAATTTATCAAAAATTAAAAATAAAAATAATAACTTTTATGAAAAAATAAAGGGTAAAATTTTTCATAATCTTATAATCAATTATTAAAAAAAGTTTATAATTTACAATATACTAAAATTTTTTATGGAAATTTATCTAGCCAGCCCCAGAGGATTTTGTGCAGGAGTTGTACTTGCTATTGACCTAGTTGAAATAGCTCTTGAAAAATATGGTGCCCCAGTATACGTAAAGCATCAAATTGTTCATAATCCAGTTGTTGTCTCAGAAGTTGAATCTAAAGGTGCAATAACTGTTGAAAACGTATCTGATGTTCCAGATAATTCGGTGGTTGTATTTTCTGCACATGGATCGCCACCTAGTGATTATAAACTTGCTGAAGAAAAGAGCCTAAGAGTCATAGATGCTACATGTCCATTAGTAACTAAAGTACACAATGAAGCAAAAAAATATTCTAAAGAAGGAAAGAATATTATCTTGGTAGGACATAAAGGTCACCAGGAGGTAATAGGAACTTCAGGGCAAGCTAATATGAAAATAATTGATGATAGAGATGAATTTAATTTAGAAAATAATGATTCTATTAAAGATGAGGATGTTATAGTTCTATCACAAACGACACTATCAGTTAGAGATACTGAAAACACAGTTAGTAAGATAAAAGATGTATTCCCAAAAGCTAAAATCAGGAACGATATTTGCTATGCAACAACAAATAGACAAGAAGTGACAGTTAAGCTAGCTTCAAAAGTAGATCTAATATTAGTGGTTGGAGCTTCAAACTCATCTAATTGTAATAGATTAAGAGATGTGTCTATCCAATCAGGAACAAATGCGTACTTAATTAATTCATATGATGAAATAGAAAAAAATTGGTTAGAAGGAATTGAAAAATTAGGAATTACTTCAGGAGCTTCTACACCAGATAAATTGGTCTATGAAATAGTAAAAAAACTAGAACCCAAAAAAGTCATTAGATTCCATGATATTGACGAAGAAATAAAGTTTGAAATACCAAGAAAGGTAAAGAAACTTTTAGATGAATGAATAAAATATTTATAATCATCATTATCAGCTCAGTATCTTTAGTAGTCTCATGCAGTAATTCAAATGAGTTTGTTGATTCGAACTTTTGCTCAAATATAGAAAAAGATTATTCAAAGATTTATGCATCACTAAATTCTAAAGAAATTAATTTTAATTTGAATTTATTTTATGCTGATGAAAAGGCTGAGCATTTACAAGGACTGATGTGTTTAAAAAATCTTCCAAATGCAATCGATGGTATGCTTTTTGAGTATAAAGTAGAACAAATTTCTCCATTTTGGATGTATGAAACACACTTCCCTATTACAATAATATATTTTGATAAAAATAAAGATGCAATAGAATATTTCGATATGAAAACTTGTGATAAAAGAAAACTTGAAACAGATTCAGATTACTCAAATAGATGTTATCAAGAGTCAAAAAAATACACACCTTCTGGAAAATATGTTTTTGCAATAGAGATGCCAAGTAAACATGAATACATAAACGAAATTAAAACAATTATAAAAGATCAAAAGCTTAAACTTGTTATTAATAATTGATAATATATCAATATCTTAGTAAGGATACAGATTGAGCTTTTTAATTTTAGTTAGACATGGAAAAAGTTTGTGGAATGAAGAAAATAGATTCACAGGCTGGACAGATATAGATTTATCAAATGCTGGAATAATTGAAGCAAAACAAGCTGCAAAAAAAATCAAAAAGAAAAATATCAAAATAAGTAACGCTTATAGTTCTATTTTTTCTAGAGCTCACGATACATGCAAAATAATATTAAATGAACTAGGATTATCTAGTTTAGAAATAATAAAAGATTGGCGTATTAACGAAAGACACTATGGTAATTTACAGGGACTAAATAAAAAAGAAACATCAGACCTATATGGCAAAAAGCAAGTGTTTGAATGGAGAAGAAACTATAATACGAAGCCACCCTTACTAGAAGAAAGTAGATTCATAAATGATAAATCTTTACCAATATTTAAGGAAATACCAAAAAATAAATTTCCAAGAGGAGAATCATTAAAAGATACTCTTGGCAGAGTAGAAGTATTCTGTAAAGAAATAATATACAAAAGTCTCGAAAAGGAAAAAAATATACTTATTTCAGCTCATGGTAACAGCATAAGGGCAATGATAAAGTTATTCGAGAATATTGATGATGAAAGCATAGATAAATTAGAAGTTCCTACTGGAGAACCTATTTTCTACAAATATCAATCAAAGAAATTAATAAGAAATTAATTACACGTATACGTTTACCTGTTTACAGGTAGCTGATACCGTGTACACGTAAAGGTTTATGATAAAAAGATTAAAAAAAACTTACCATGGCTGGTGGATTAGTTTAGCTGGAGGATTAAACACAGCTATATCTAGCATCCCTACTTTTAGTGGTGGAAGCATTATATTTAAGGCTATTGAAGATGAATTTGGTTGGTCTAGGGCAATAGTATCGGGCGTTTCTTCTTTTGGAAGATTTGGTGGAGCACTTTTAGGTCCAATTGAAGGTTTTATGACAGATAGATTTGGAGCTTGGAAGATGATTCTTATAGGCTTCATTATTGCTAGCCTAGGTTTATTTTGGCTAAGTACTATAAATACAATTATTTTCTACTACTTATCATATCTAGTGGTTTCTATAGGTGTGAGCATAGGTGGCTTTGTTCCTTCCATGTCAGCAGTTAACGTATGGATGCCTCATAGACGAGCTACGGCTATGAGTTTAGTAATAGGGGGAAGTTCATTTGGTGGATTTTTTATGCCTTTTATGGTCTTGTCTATAGAAAACTATGGATGGAGAATTACAATGGTTTTTATAGCAATTCTGTTTTTAATTACAGGGCCTCTAATTGCTTTGATAATTAGAAAAAAACCAGATATAAATATAATCAATAAACTTGCTTCAAATCCTAAGGTGATACCTAATACTAACATTTCTGCAAAAAAAGCAATTAAAACTCAACCTTTTTGGATTTTAGCTTTTTCACATTTATTTGCTAATGTCTCTGTAGGAGCATTATCTGCACATATTTTTATGTATATGACAGATGATAACGGAGTAGGATTAGATATACTCACCGCAGGAACAATTTTACCTTTCATGGCTGTACTTCAGTTTTTTGGTCATATTTCAGGAGGAATAATTGGTGATTTATATAATAAAAAAATCACCTTACCCATATTCTTTGTAATTCAAGCTATTTCATTAATAATACTAGCTTATGCAGATACGTATACTGATGTCATTTTTTGGTCCATTCTTTGGGGAATTGGTTTTGGAATGAGAACATCAACTTTCCACGCTTTTCGTGGTGATTTTTTTGGTGGCAAACATTATGGAACTATTTTAGGATTTAATGCGTTACCTATGGGAATAGCCATGATGTTAGCACCTGTTGTAGTAGGATATTTATATGATGTTTACGACTCATACTTTTACTCATTAATTGTTATGTCAGGTCTATGCATAATCTCAAGTTTACTTATAATTGTTATAAATAATCCTAAAAAATATGAAAAAAATTAAACCTATAGAACAAATTTCAGAAGAGTTAGGTATAAGTCCTAAAGATTTAGAACTTTATGGAAAATTTAAAGCTAAAATACCTCTAGAAAATATTAAAAAAAATAATAATAATTCTAAATTAGTCGTTGTAACCGCCATAACCCCTACTCCACTTGGAGAAGGAAAATCTACTACAGCAATTGGATTGACTCAAGGCTTAGGTAAGTTAAATAAAAATGTAGCACTAACTATCAGACAACCATCTCTTGGACCAGTCTTTGGACATAAAGGAGGAGGAACTGGAGGTGGAAAATCTACTGTTGAACCAGCTGTTGATATAAATCTTCATTTCAATGGAGATTTTCATGCTATGGAATCAGCGCATAATCTTCTTGCTGCAATGGTTGATAATAATGTTTATAGAAGTGCTATAAGCGATTTTTTACCTGAAAATGTTACCTGGAGAAGAGTAACTGATGCTGAAGATAGATCTCTAAGATCAATAGTTAGCGGCATAGGAGGATCTTCTACATCTCCTTTAAGGACAACCGGTTTTGATATTTCTTCCGCGTCAGAAATTATGGCTATTTTAGCACTTACAGATTCATACGCAGATTTAAGAGAAAGACTAGGGAATATTGTTGTAGGTTGGAAAAGAGATAAAACTCCAGTTTTAGCCAAAGAAATCAATGCTGTGGGTTCAATGATGGCATTATTGAAAGATGCAGTAAAACCTAACTTAGCTCAAACAGTAGAAGGGCAACCTGCCATTGTACATATGGGACCGTTTGGAAACATTGCTCATGGATGTTCTTCAATACTAGCAGATCATTTAGCCACTTCTTACGCAGATTTTGTAATTACTGAAGCTGGTTTTGGTGCTGACTTAGGATTCGAAAAATTCATGGATATTAAAGTTAGACAAGGCGGACCAAAACCTTTTTGTGCAGTTATAGTTGCAACTATAAGAGGATTAAAATGGCATGGTGGATTAGATATAAAAAATCTTTCAGAAAAAAATGAAAAAGCTATTATTGATGGATCAGAAAACTTAAAAAATGCAATTAAAATAGTTTCAAAGTATGGATTAAGATCTGTTGTTGCTATAAACATGTTCCCAGAGGACACTTCTGAAGAAATCAATTTGGTAAAGAAAATTTGTGAAGAAAATAATTCTGTTGCTATAGCTGCGAATGGATTTTCTGAGGGTGGAGATGGAATGATAGAATTAGCATCTTACATATCTGAGATGGAAGATAGTTCTGAAGAAATAAGTTTGCTTTATGATGATAAAGAATCTCCTATTAAGAAAGTAGAAAAATTGGCTAATGAAATCTATTCTGCAGAAAAAGTCTCATGGGCTCCTATGACTAGAACAACTTTACGATTATTTGAAAAACAAGGGTGGGATTTCCCAATATGTATGGCAAAAACTCATCTTTCAGTATCTGCAGACTCAAAATTAAGAGGTGCACCTACTGGTCATACTTTACCAATTAAAGAAGTTAGGGTACTAGGAGGCGCCAAACAAATTGTAACTTTGGCAGGCGATATTATTACATTACCAGGATTACCTAGTTCACCAAATGCATTTGATATAGATCTAGATGAAAATGGTGAAATAATAAATATCCTTTCAACTTAAGTATGGCTGCTTTTGTAATGTTCAGCTAATATGTCTTGACCGTAATCGCCATTAAAATCTCTAAGGACAGAATGAATATGATTCGCATTATTTTGAGTATTATCATACTCAATTAAAAAAGAATCGTGCTTGATGGTGTAATAGTGACCTTCACCTACATCAATTGACCCTGCCCAAGAAAAGTAAGTGTTTTCAAATCCATTTGATTTTATTTTTTTCATATAAGAATCAGAAATATTTTTATTATATCTATTAACATAAACTTCTATCAAATCAATTAATTTCTTTCTTTCAGAATCATTAAATTGACTAAACTTTATACCATTATTAAAATCTTCAGGAGTAAATTTTCTAAAATTTTCAGTTAATATATCTGGGTGTGCATTATCAGATAAAATTGCCAAAGATTTTTTTTCTGATGAAAATTCAGATATTAGTTTTCTTGCAAGATCCTCTTCTTTAGCAAGTGCCCTAAAACCTTTGTTTGGACCTTCCAAAACCTTAGCTGGATTTGACCCAAAAAATAACGGATGCATAGTAAATGAATCATTTATAAAATTTACTGTAAGTCCTATGTGATGTCCTCCAAATCTATAGCCCCAAGGTTTATTTTTCATATTAGGTTTACCAAAAATAGCTAACCAATATCTTTCTGTAGATCTCACCCAATGACCAGCTCCACCATCATTAAGGCTTGCATGGTTAGCCTCATAATCACCTAGTATATTTTCAAGATTTATTATAGATTTAGCAGTTTCATATCCTTCTTTAGAATATGATAATTCTAATAGTTCATATACCAATTTTCTTTGAAACGGTTTCATATCAAAAACAAGTAAACCATTTTGGGGATGGGGTGTATAGTACCATACATATCTTTCTTGATCTTCAAAATCAAATAGTAATTTATCTTTCTGTTCTGAATCAAAAGAAGTTAGTATTTCATTAAGCTTTGAGGAAATTTCAGTAATTTTTTGTTTCATTTTTATCTTGGATCTTATTTCTTTTTTATAGTATTATTTTTTTAGTTAAAATAATTGATAGTATAACATCAAAAAAATAATATTATAGAAAGTCTATGAAAATTTTAGTGACAGGCTCTAGTGGTTATTTAGGAGAAAATTTAATCAATTTTTTGTCTGAAAAAAAATTTAATATCTCAAGACTAACTAGAAAAAATGAAACTCATAAAGATAATTTTTATTGGGATCCTGAAAATAAAAATATAAATCATAAAATCGTTGAGAACTCTGACGTTATAATAAATCTAAATGGGAAAAGAATTATTAGACCTATAATAAGAGAGGATATTTCTGAAATAAGAAAAAGCAGAATTAATCCGACACAAACTTTAATTGACGCTATAAATAAATCTAAAAATCCTCCAAAATTACTTATCTCTGCTTCTGCTTGTGGTTTTTATGGTAATAGATCTAACGAGATTTTAGACGAGAATTCTCCAAAAGGTAGAGGATTTTTACCTGATTTAGTTGAGGAATGGGAAACTATTCATAAATCAAAGAGTTCTAGAATTGTAAATCTTAGATTCGGAACTGTTCTAGGAAATAGATCTCCAATGATTAGTATGATGAAAAAATATAGCAGCATCATCGGTGTAAGCAGTTTTGGGAAAGGAGATAATTATTTCCCTTGGATAGGACTTATAGATAGCTTAAGAGCAATAGAACATATTATTCAGGATGAAAAAATCAATGGTCCTGTAAATATTACTTCTTATAAACCATATATCTTAAGAGATGTACTAGAAGATATAAATCTAAGATTGAAACCTGTTCTAAAACTAAAAATTCCAAGAGAAGTAATTAAGATTCTTTTTGGAGCTTTAGGTGACGAAATAATGCTTAGTAACCAAAATATTAAACCTAAAATATTACTCGAATCCAATTTTAATTGGATAAATTCTACTCCTTTTTCAAGTATTAGCTAGATTCTTTCACCATTTTTCTCAAAACATAAGGAAGCAGTCCACCATTATAGTAATATTCTGCTTCTATATCAGTATCAATTCTTATCATTGTATAAAAGTGAAATTTTTCACCATTTTCTCTTGTGACATTGACTTTAATTTTGGAGTTTGGGACTATTGTTTTTTCTAATCCTTCAAAGTCATAAATTTCTGATCCATTTAAGTTTAAACTATCTGAGTTTTCTCCTTCAATAAATTGCAGAGGTATTACACCCATACCAACAAGATTAGATCTGTGAATTCTCTCAAAGCTTTCGGCAATTACTACTTTTACTCCAAGTAAAGCAGGACCTTTTGCTGCCCAATCTCTTGAGGATCCAGTACCATATTCTTTACCTGCTAAAACTATTAAGGGAGTTTCTGATTGTAAGTATTTTTCAGAAGCTTCGAATATTCTCATTTTTTCCCCTGTAGGAAAATAAACAGTCCAATCTCCTTCTTCTTCCACTATTTGATTTCTTAATCTAATATTTCCAAATGTTCCCCTAACCATAACATTATGATTCCCTCGTCTTGAACCATAAGAATTAAATTCAAATCTTGGAACATCACTAGAAATCAGCATTTGACCTGAAGGAGCTGATTGTGGGATAGATCCAGCAGGAGAAATATGATCAGTAGTAACTGAATTTGATAATTTTACTAAACATCTTGCTTGATTTACTTCATTTTTCTTTGAAGGTTGAAGATTAAAATCATCAAAATATGGAGGCTTTTGAATATAGGTAGATTGTTTCTCCCAATTAAATTTATTACCTTTAGATGAAGAAAGTTTTACCCACTCTTCAGGTCCTTGAAAAACAGATTCATATTCATCAATAAACATTTCTGAGGTAAGTGAGTTATTAATAGTATCTTCTATTTCTTTAGACGAAGGCCATAGATCTTCAAGAAATACTGCTTTACCCTCTTTATCATTTCCTATAGGATCATTTGAAAAATCTATATTTACTGTTCCAGCTAGAGCATATAAAACAACTAACATTGGAGAAGCTAAATAATTCGCCTTTACTTGGGGATGCACCCTTCCTTCAAAGTTTCTATTTCCTGATAATACAGCTGAGACTGAAAGTTCATCATCATCAACTTTTTGAGCTATTTCAGAAGGTAAGGGGCCCGAATTACCAATACAAGTAGTACATCCATAACCAACTGTTTGAAATCCAATTTGATCTAAATATTTATTCAATCCAGATGCTTCTAAATATTTACTAACCACCTTTGAACCAGGAGCAAGAGAAGTCTTAACCCATTCTTTTGGGAACATGCCTTTTTCAAAAGCATTTCTAGCAATTAATCCAGCTCCAACCATCACATTAGGATTCGAAGTATTTGTACAACTTGTTATAGCTGCAATAACAACTGAAGCATTATCTAATTTATCATTATTTATTTGATTTTCAGATAAATCAAAGTTCTGATAAAAATTTTCTTTTACGTCTGATAATAGCAATCGATCCTGAGGTCTTTTGGGACCAGCGAGCGAGCTTTCAACTGTTGATAAATCGAAATCTACTACTAATGAAAATTCCGGATCTACTCCGTCATAAAATAATCCATTTGATTGAGTGTAATTTACTACACGATCAATAATTTTTTCATCTCTTCCTGTCATCTTTAGATAATCAATAGTTCTATCATCTACTGGGAAAAATCCACAGGTAGCTCCATACTCTGGGGCCATATTAGAAATTGTAGCTCTATCGGTTAATGATAATTGACTTAATCCCGGACCAAAAAATTCTACAAATTTTTCTACTACTCCAACTTCTCTCAATTTTTCAACTATAGCTAAAACAATATCTGTAGCAGTAGTTCCCTCATTAATATCCCCAAACAATTTAACTCCAACAACTTCTGGTACTTGCATATAATAGGGTTGTCCCAACATAACGGCTTCAGCTTCAATCCCGCCAACTCCCCATCCTAAAACTCCTACAGCATTTATCATAGTTGTATGTGAATCGGTTCCTACACATGTATCAGGATAAATATTATCATCATCATTTGATGCTAATATAACTTCGGCAAGATTTTCTAAATTAACTTGATGCACAATTCCAGTTCCTGGAGGAACAACTAAAAAGTTAGAAAAGGCGTTTTGAGCCCACTTTAATAATTTATATCTTTCTTGATTTCTTTCAAATTCTCTCGAAATATTCATATTTAAAGAATCATTTTGTGCAAAGGAATCAACCTGAACAGAATGATCAATGACCAAGTCAGATCTAACTATAGGATTAATTATTGAAGGTTCAATATCAAGATCAGATACAGCATCTCTCATTGCAGCTAAATCAACTACAACAGGAACACCTGTAAAATCTTGTAGAACAACCCTTCCGGGCATATAGGGAAATTCTTTATCAGGAACAGTATCCTTATTCCACATAAGAACTTGTTCTAATTGAGTTTCGTTAGATATATTTTTATCATAAGATCTTAAAACATTTTCTATCAATATTCTTATAGAAAATGGAATTTTATTTAGATCTACTTTATTTGCATTAGCTAAAGATTTTATATCGTAATATTTCTTTTTACCTTCAAGCAAATTTAGTTCATTTTGATAATTTTTATTATTAAAGTTTAAAGACAATATAACTCCCCCAAATACAATCGATTTTTATAATTTAATGTTACATTCTATTATCAGAATAAATAAATAGATAGAATGAATCAAATAGGCAAATTTATCCAAAAAAAGATCCCTTTTTACTATGGATGGATCATTGTGGCTGGGTCTGGATCAACAATGTTTGTTAGAAATGCAGCTGCAACTCTGACTATTGCAGTTTTTGTTTACCCTATGAGTGAGGATTTAGGGTGGTCTCGAACATTAATCGTTGGAGCTTCTTCTTTAGCAGGAATTTTATCTGTTTTTATTTCTCCTTTATCAGGATATCTGATACAAAAATATGGTTCCAAAAAAATACTTTTCAGTTCTGTTCTTTTATTAGGCTTAACCACTTTATTAATTAGTAGAACTTTCTCACCAATAACATTTTATATTTTATTTGCTATTGGAAGAATAATTTTTAGTTCTCCTATACAAATAGGTGCCTCAACTGTTGTTACAAAATGGTTTGTAAATAATAGAGGTAAAGCTACTGGTATTTTAGGTCTTCTTCATTCTTTAGGAATGGGTTTATTCCCACTTTTTGCTCAATTAATAATGGACCTGGATGGTAATAATTTAGATTCTTGGAGATTAAGTTGGCTATGGATAGGAGTAAGTGTTTGGATAATTTCTTTCCCATTAGTATTTTTTACAATGATTGATGATCCTAAAAAATTAAATATCAAAGAAAGTAAATATCTATCTCAAAACACACAAAAAACTTCAGATAGAAATGAAAGTTCAATTTCCTTAAAAGGAGCATTTAAGTCAAAAGCGTTTTGGCTTTTATCTATGGTTGGATTCTTAACTTATTTTATTCATACTGGAGTAAATATACATCAAGCTGCCTATCTTATAGATAAGGGATTAAATCCTTTAATAGCCGCTTCCGCGTTGACAATAATGGCTTTAGGAACTGGATTTGGAAGTGTAATAACAGGCTGGGCAACTGATAAATTTAGTTCAAAAACTGTATATTTCTTCGGTTCATTATGGTTAGGAATAAGTGCAATTTTATTTTTATTTGTTTCATCTGTATTATCTGCTTACATTGTAGCTTTCTTGTTTGGAATGGCACTTGGTGGATTATTAGTTATTCCTCCAGTCCTTCTTGCAGATATTTTTGGAAAGGATAATATAGGAGCTATTAGGGGATATACGGAGCCGTTCGTAAGTGCAGGGCAAGCAATTGGAGGGATATCTGCTGGGTTAATTTATGATTTATCAGGTTCATATCAAATGACATTTCCTCTTTTTGGAATATTAGCACTAGTAGCTTGTATTCTTATAATAATTTCACCGAAAGTTAGAATAAACTAGTATGTTTATTGATATTCATACTCATGTTCAGCAATTTAGTGATGAGGATCTTGAGTTATTAGTAAATAACTCTAAAAATTCTAATATTGAATTAATTATTGCAGCAGGCACAACTATTTCAGACTCAAGAAAAACTATAAATCTTTCTAAAAAATATGATCTTATATATTCAGCAGTTGGAATACATCCACAAAATATACTTGATGAAGATACTAAAGGTTATTTGAATATTCTTGAAGAATTAACTAAGAATGAAAAAACAATAATGATAAGTGAAATTGGTTTAGATATACAGCCTGATTCACCAGATATAAACTTACAAAAAGAATTCTTTTCAAATCAAATAAACATAGCTAGAAAATCAAAACTTCCAATTGCATTTCATGTAAGAAATGCAGAAAAAGAAGCAATAGATTTGATTGGTTCAGAAAATATTAAGGATATAAAATCTGTAGCGCATTATTTTGTAGGAAATTATGAATATGCTAAAAAACTTTTAGATAACAATTGTTATATATCAATAGCTAAGCCTTTTCTAAGAGATGAGATTTTAGCTGAGGTAATATCTAAACTACCACTTGAGAAATTAGTAATTGAGACAGATTCGTATCCTCAATATTTTAAGAAAAATAGAATGCGATGGACAGAGCCAAAAGATCTAATTTTAATAGTAAATAAACTTTCTGAAATTTTGGATGTAAATAAATCAAAACTTATCGAAATACTCAATAAAAACGCTAAAAATATACTAGGGATTTAAACTTTTTTCTTTTTTTTATTTCTTCTAGATTTATTTTTTCTTATAATTTTTGGTTTTTGATTTACACTATCTAAATTTGATGAAATTATAGAATAATCATTTTGTGATATGACATGCACTGGAGATAACAAAGCTAAATACCAATATTCTGGTGCCCATTTCTTTATATAATTTAGAGAAGGTGCAACATGATATGCACTAACAAAATTATTTTCATCTAATACTTTTGGATTATTGAGCTTAACTCTATAAGGCAAATTTTCATCAGAATTTTTATCCCATATTTGCTTTGTTTCATAAAATTTCTTAGAATTTACTCTAGCTTGTCCAACAAAGGACCTGTAGTCAGAAACATAAAAAATAACATTATCATTGATATCAATCTTATTTGTTAATTTATTATCTTTTTTAGAGAATCCTAATATATCAAAAGATCTTTTTTTCAGAATCTTATAATTCTCAGAGGATAAATTTACAAGCCAATATGTGTTTGCCATGATTATAAATTATATCAGCTATACAAAATTATTTTTGAGTTCTCATTCTAATTAAAACTGCTATTGAATTCATAGTTATAAGAATAAATAACAAGACAATAATTCCAGTAGAAGCAATAGCTCTAAAGTCATCTTTAGGAAAAGCAGCCCAAGTATATATTTGTAAAGGTAAAATTGTAAATCTATCTAGTGGACCAGAAGGAACCATTGTTATAAATACTAATGAACTAATTATAAGAATTGGAGCTGTTTCACCTACTGCCCTAGACATCGCAAGAATTATTCCACTCATTATTCCACCTATAGAATGAGGAATTACAACTCGTTTAGAAACTTCCCATTTAGTTGCACCTAAAGCATACGCAGCATCTTTTAATGATGGTTGAATTGTTCGAATAGCTTCTTGAGATGCAATAATTACAATTGGAAGAACAAGTAAGGTCATAGTCAGTGCTCCAGCAAGAATGCTTTTACCTAATGATAAAGTATAAGTAAAAAAAGCTAATCCCAAAAGCCCATAAATAATAGATGGGACTCCAGCTAAGTTTGCTACATTTAACTTTATTAATTTAGTAAACCAATTATCTGTTGCAAATTCTTCTAAATAAAGTGCTGTAGAAACTCCGATAGGAATTGTGAATAATGCAGTTAAAGATATAAGCCATAAGGTTCCTGCCAAAGGGGCAAGAATCCCTGACTTTTCGGCCTTTCTTGAAGCATAATTTGTGAAAAAATCCCAAGACAAATGTTTGTAGCCATCAGAAATAACATCTATCAAAAGAACTAATAATGATAATAAGCCAACTAGAACAGCTATTAAGAACAATATATTAAAAAATCTTTCTTTCATATTTTACTCGTAGTTTTGTGCGTACTTTGTAACGATAAATCTTCCAAAGATATTCATAAGGAATGTCAAAAAGAAAAGAAGTAATCCCACTGCAAAAATACTATTATACTCAACGGAACCTTGTGGAGTTTCTCCCTGACTAACT
>CEVU01017144.1_pt1 | contig 14342 bp, 9 predicted proteins | sample 427081 | NCBI WGS metagenome assembly CEVU01 (sample SAMEA2623868, study PRJEB7988) | marine metagenome | biome: marine biome (ENVO:00000447); feature: deep chlorophyll maximum layer (ENVO:xxxxxxxx); material: "saline water (ENVO:00002010), including plankton (ENVO:xxxxxxxx)" | depth 80 m | reverse complement strand
GTGCATGAAACCTCACCAATTGCATAAAGACCATTTATGCAGGTTTCACCATTCCTACTGACTTGAACCCCCCCGCATTGGTAGTGAGCTGCGGGAACAACTGGGATTGGTTCTTTTGTGATGTCCAATCCGAAACTTAGGCATGTTTTATATATATTGGGAAAACGTTCAATAATGTACCGCGCTGGTTTATTAGTGATATCTAGAAGAACATGATCATCGCCTGTACGTTTCATTTCGTTGTCAATTGCCTGGGCAACTACATCGCGTGGAGCGAGCGATTTGAGTGGATGTATTTTTTCCATAAACCGCTTACCATTAAGGTTGATTAATTCTGCTCCTTCGCCTCTTACAGCTTCACTTATAAGAAATGATTTGGCCTTTGGATGGTATAGGCATGTAGGGTGAAACTGAACAAACTCCATGTTTGATATTGTTGCTCCAGCCCTATAAGACATTGCTGTTCCATCACCAGTAGCAATATCAGGATTAGAGGTGTATAAGTAGACTTTGCCGCATCCTCCAGTAGCAAGTACAACTGTGTTAGCTGAGTATGTTTCTACTAACTTAGTCTCATTATTTAATACATAAACGCCAACACATCGGTTTAATTTGGAATGTCCTAATTTTTGAGTAGTTATAAGGTCAATGGCAAATTGATTTTCAAATATATGTATATTTTTATTGGAAGCTATTGAATCAAGAAGTGATCGTTCGATTTCTCTTCCAGTGATATCTTTGGCATGAAGAATACGTCGGTTAGAGTGTCCTCCTTCTTTTCCTAGATCGAGTTCGTGATTTCCACCTTCAGTTTCTCGTTGTGAGAATTTCATTCCAAGCTGAATTAGTTCTTTTACTCGATCAGGACCTTCTTCGACAATGCCTCGGACGATTTCTTCATTACAAAGTCCGCTTCCAGCAGTAATAGTATCTTGAAAATGGCTCTCAAAGGAATCTTCTTTACTAGTTACAGCAGCAATTCCTCCTTGTGCATAATTTGTATTTGATTCCGTGCGATTTTTTTTTGTTATGATTGCAACTTTGCCTATATGAGCAACTTTGAGTGCGAATGTTAATCCTGCAATACCGCTTCCAAGAACAATAAAGTCAAATTTTTTTGGATAATTACTCATGAGTTTTGATTACAATCTTCCATTGTCAATCAGTCGTGTTTTTCCTAAATAAATTGCAATTGCCATATGAGTTCCTCGTTGGACTTTTTCCATTGGTTCTAAGGAGTTCGGATTGAAAAATTCTATATAGTCTAAGGTAGCTGTGTGTTTTTTAGTAATATTTTTTTTAAGTCTTTTTAATAGAATATTAGTTGAGATAGGAGTTTTCCTCTTGCGAACAATATTTTTTGCTAAATTTATTGTTTCAATAAGTATTGTTGCTTCGGCACGTTCGCTAGAGTTTAGATAGCTGTTACGCGAGCTCATAGCTAATCCATCTTTTTCACGAATTATTGGAGCTATAATAATTTTAACGGGGAAGTTGAGATCTTTGACCATGCGCTTAACAATAGTAGCTTGTTGCCAGTCTTTTGCCCCAAATACAGCAGCATTAGGTTGAATAATATTAAATAGCTTTGCAACTATAGTTGTAACTCCTTTAAAATGACAAGGTCGGGACTTTCCTTCCATTGCTTTACTGAGCTGTTGTTCGTTTACAAAAGTGCTATACTCATGACTGTACATTGACTGATCTTTTGGAGTGAAGACGCTATCGACTTTAAGCCGTCTACAGTGATTAAGATCAGCCTTCATGCTTCTTGGATATTTTTTTAGATCTTCTTTTGGGCTAAATTGTGTCTTGTTTACAAAAATTGTTACAATTACCAGTCCCTCTTCGCCAACAATTGAACGCCCTTTTTTAATTAGGCTAAAGTGACCCTCATGAAGATTGCCCATTGTGGGAATGACAACAATATTTTTTTGGCTTAAAGAAAGAGTTTTCTGCCTTAAGGAGGTGATTGAACTATAGACTTTCAATTTGGGAAGCTGTTAGTATTTCTTTTAAAGAATTAAGCGATTTCTTTTTGTGTATTAGTTTGTTCTAAGGAGCGAGCCATTAACCAAAGTAGGTCTGAGAGTCGGTTTAGATAAACAATTTGATGTGCAGGTTTATTAGTTGTTTTATCTGACAGAGATACGAGGCTTCGTTCAGCTCGTCTGCAAACAGTTCGAGAAAAATCAAGTTGGGCTGATGGAATGTTTTTCCCTGGTATGACCCAGTCGGTAATAGGTGTTATTTGCGATTCTATTTCAGTAATCCACTTCTCAAGTTGTTCGATATTTATCTTTGTAAGCTTGGTAAATGAGCTTTGTTCATATTTTGTGATATCTTCTGGTTGAGTGGCAATTTCACCCATTAGATTAATCAGAGTTTTTTGTATGATTTCTAGTTGTTTATTTATAATCGTGTCTGGCAGGTGAGCCTTAACTATTCCGATTACTGAATTTAGTTCGTCAACATCGCCACAAGCGCAAATACGTGGATTGTCCTTGCTTGTACGTTTTGCAAACATTAATCCAGTTTGTCCTGTGTCTCCGCTTTTAGTTGTTATGCTCATCAGCTCTGGAAGAGTCTCGCTTTTTGATTAAATTTGGTAAAGCGAAAGCGCTTTTATAACTGATGAAATCTTTGGACACTATCAACAAATGGAATTAGTGTTTTTTTGTAAAAAACGATTCAAGTAAATATGAATTTATTTTTAGACTCTGAATTATCTGCAATCCAGAAAGGAGAAGAAGTTTTTCTTTATAAAAAATTGGGAGCTCAATTTCGGGAAGTTGAAGGCTGTCATGGAGTAGTTTTTTCAGTTTGGGCGCCAAATGCAAAAAAGGTTAGTGTGATCGGAGACTTCAATGGCTGGGACTCAAACGCAAATCCTTTAAATATTCAGGGTGATTCTGGTATATGGGCGTGCTTTGTTTCAGGGGTCTCTCAAGGTGATCATTATAAGTTTTTCTTGTTAAATGCGCTTGGTCAGTCAATTGAAAAAACAGATCCGCTGGGTCGTTTCTTTGAACAAGCTCCTAAAAACTCTTCGATTGTCTGGGATTCATCTCATTTTGATTGGAGTGATCAAACTTGGATGGAAAAACGAGTTGCAAGCAATCCGCTTAAATCCCCAATGAGTATTTACGAAATACATCTTGGGTCTTGGCGTAAGCATAGTAATACTGAATCTTTTTCCTATAAAGAACTTGCAGGGGAACTAGTAGACTATGTTTCAAGTATGGGTTTTACTCATGTTGAATTTATGCCTTTAGCGGAACACGCATACTATCCTTCATGGGGTTATCAAGTTACAGGTTTTTATGCGCCAACAAGCCGTTATGGAACACCAAACGAGTTTGCAGCTTTAGTTGATGCACTTCATGCAGCTGGGATTGGGGTAATACTTGATTGGGTCCCGGCTCATTTCCCGAAAGATGATCACGCTTTGGCGAGGTTTGATGGGACTCCTTTATACGAACATGAAGATCCAATGTTAGGAGAACACCCAGATTGGGGTACATATATTTTTAATTACGGTTGTAATGAAGTAGCCAGTTATCTTACTTCAAACGCAATATATTGGTTTGATTTTTTTCATATTGATGGGCTCAGGGTAGATGCTGTTGCATCAATGTTGTATCTTGATTATTCACGAAAAGATGGGGAGTGGGCCCTTAATAAAAATGGTGGAAGAGAGAATCTTGAAGCGATTAAGTTTATACAGAATGTTAATTTTCAAGTAACTAGCCAATATCCTGGGGCCATGATGATTGCTGAAGAGTCTACAGCGTGGCCAAAAGTTACGGGTCCTTTGAGTGAGGAAGGTTTAGGTTTCTCTCTAAAATGGAATATGGGCTGGATGCATGACAATTTAAGTTTCTTTAAACAATCCTCTGATTATCGAAAGTCGCATTTTGATAAAATGACATTTGCTATGTTATATCATTATGATGAAAATTTTGTTTTACCTCTTTCCCATGATGAAGTGGTTCATATAAAGGGTTCTCTGTTTGAAAAAATGCAAGGGACAGAGCTTCAGTGTTTGGCGAATCTTAGACTTTTGTTTGGATGCCAATGGTTGTTTCCTGGAAAAAAACTTTTATTTATGGGCGGAGAAATTGGTCAAAAAAATGAATGGAACCATGACTGCGAATTGGATTGGCAATTGTTGAGAGATTCTAAGTTTCATCGAGGCTTGCAGGATTGGATTCGTGATTTGAATTTTTTTTACAGAGATCATGCGGCTTTATGGCAAGCAGATTTTGAGCGAGATGGGTTTCAATGGGTGAATTGCAATGATCGAGAGAAGTTGGTTCTCTCGTTTATTAGAATGAATAGTAATAAATCTGAGCAGTTATTAGTGATAGCTAATTTATCAGAGAATCATTACGATGAGTATATATTAGAAATGAATAAATTAGGCACTTGGGAAAAAGTCCTTGATAGTAATAAATCAATTTATGTGGGGGTGGATTCAGGAATGAATGAAAATATTAAAATTACTACTCAACCCATTAATAAAATGAATTTTTCAATATCTACCAGTTTGGCACCCTTTACCCTTTTGGTTTTTCGTCTTGTTCATTAATTGTCCATATTAATATATGTTTTAGTTATGTTTTTATTTTAAAAATTTTATAAAAACTCATTTTTAATTATTAACTTTTGCTTTAGCTTTTTGATTCGTTAATATTTGCGTACGCGATTTAGTGAGAAATATCTAATTGAAGTGAGATTTGGCATTGTCCAATCAAGTTGTCTAATAACCCGCTTCACTTAATCTAAACTAATTTAAAGCTGCGATTTGATTTTTTATAATGTCTGATCTAAATGAATTTTCAAAAACTGCTCCCAAACTTGAAACAGTTGATGCAGAAAGTATTCCTTCAGTGGTTGAACCACGTAGCGGTTCGTCAAAATTAAAGTTTGGAGAGAATACTTCCCGCAAAAAAAATATCCCGAAAGGATTATGGACTAAGTGCAGAAAGTGTGCTGAGTTGATTTTTGATAAGGATTTAGATGATAATTTAAAAACTTGTCCGACATGTGGTTTTCATTTCCCAATTTCCGCTCGTCTGCGCTTAGCATCATTAATTGACGAAAAATCCTTTAAGGAGCTAGACGCTGGGATGACAAGTGTGGATATTTTAGAATTTACAGGTGTAGATTCATACTCTTCTAAATTAGAAAAGTATAAAGATAAAACTGGTGAGGCAGATGCTGTCATAACAGGTGTTTGTAAAATGCAGCATCACAAGGTTGCTATTGGTATAATGGATTTTTCCTTTCTTGGTGGTTCAATGGGTTCTGTTGTTGGAGAAAAACTGACAAGAATGATTGAGCTAGGGACTAAAAATAAAATACCAGTTGTTATTATTTCAACGAGTGGGGGGGCCAGGATGTATGAGGGAATGTTTAGCTTGATGCAAATGGCTAAAACATGTGGAGCATTGGCTTATCATTCAGAGGCTAATTTGCCATACATTAGTGTGCTAACTCACCCTACGACTGCTGGAGTGATGGCAAGCTATGCAAGTGTGGGGGATTTAATTCTAGCTGAACCAGGTGCTATGATTGGCTTTGCTGGTCCCAGAGTCATTAAGGATACTACGCAGGCAGAATTACCACCAGGTTTTCAAACAGCAGAATTTTTAATGGATAGAGGTATGATTGATGCAATTGTTCCAAGAAATAAGATGCGTCATTCGATAATTAATTATCTCGATTACATGTCAGCAAATGTATCAAAACCAAAAGCTAAAAGAGCTGTAAAAAAGAAAACATCCTAATCTTTAAGCTTCTTTAAGGATACTCAATAATATTAATATCCTTATAGTAAATTTCGCAAGCAGGTCCACTGTGAACCTGAAGTGCGATCACCCCTTTTTCTGCAATATTTGTATCCTTTTCAGTATAATCTACAGTTTTATATCCATTTAGAATTAGTTGGATTTTATTGCCATTAGCTATAATGCGGTAGGTATTCCAGTCTCCTGTTTTAACGATTTTAGGAATATCTTTAGCAGGAGGTGCAGCTAATATTTTGCGACGTCGAGATTCATCGTAAAGAGCGCCCCAGTATTTTTGTCCAATATCAGCTTGGAAGCCAATTACTTCGTGATGATTAGGGATGCGCTTTGTTCTGAATTGAATACCAGCATTTGCTTGAGGGGATCCGACGACTTTAAATTTTAATCTTAAGTCAAAATTTTCGTATTCAGAAGTAGTGCAAAGAAATTCATTATTCGGGATCTTCTTATTTAGTCTTCCTGCTACTATTGATCCATTCTCAATTCGAAAAAAATCCATGTTACCTTCCCATCCGTTGAATGTTGTTCCGTCGAATAATAGTTTTGAACTAGTATTAGTTACAGATTGAGTAGAGGGCTCCTTAAGGTTGAAGGTATAGCAGCCAGTTAGTAATAGGCCGGTAAAGAGATGAAGAAGATGTTTCATTAAAAAAAGATAATGCCTGAGTATTTTATTATGTTCCAGTAGATTTAGCGGCTAAAATTGCATGTTTAGTCAACTCGTTTTCATAGGCATTTTTTAGATCATTAACCAACTTATTTGAAGGGAGTTTTGTTGCTTCTATTCGTTCAACATTACGAATTCCTGTGGCTGCAGAGGTAACAAAAATTGCATCTGCTTTTTCAAGCTGCTTGGGTTTTATTGATTCTTCTTCGACGGTTTTACCAAGTCTCGAAGCTAAGGCTATAACAAGCCTGCGAGTTACACCTGGTAATAATCCGTCATTTATTGGTGGAGTCCGAATGGCTTCATCCTTTATATAAAAAACATTTGCAGATGAAGTTTCGGTTATATTGCCTTCAGAATTTATAATCAAACCGTCGTCTGTGTTTTTTTCTTTAGCAAAGCGTTTAGCCATTACTGAACCAAGTTTATTGTTTGACTTAATTGAAGTTAATATATCGCCTGCGGCTACGCGTATATTTGTAATTGATAGTGAAACACCCTTTTTTTCTATTTTGGGGATTTCATATAGAGAAATAAGTGATGTTGGGGGTTCGTCACCTGTAAAGTCATATCCGCGTTTTCCGGGTCCTCTTGTAATTGTTAATCGAGCAATACAGTTGCTTGATCTGTTTAGTTTGATTAGTTCTTTCGTTTTTTCTGAAAACTCTAACGGAGTTAAAGGAACTTTTAGGTTAATAGTTTTAGCGCCCTCAATTAATCGAGTCATGTGCCATTCCCATAGAAATGGTTTACCGTGGTGAATTCTTATTGTTTCGTATATTCCGTCCCCATAAATAAAGCCGCGATCGTTCGGGGATATAGTGGCTTTATCTTTTAATATAATTTGCCCGTTTAAAAGAGCGTATGAGTTAGTTTGTTCCATTTTAATTAACTATCCCGCTGACCAAATTTACAGAAATATGTTTTGTGTCAATATGGTATGCAGTTTTTGTAGCTAAATTTTAGTTTTATTCGTAAAAAGAAGTCATGAGATTATTTTTAAGTATTCGTTTTTTTTGTTTTTTTACTTTTTTTCTTACTCTGACATGCGGAGAGATTATTGCTCAGGATGAAAATAAACAAAGCCGCCGAGAGCGGTTAATGCAACGCTTTGACAAAAACAAGGACGGTAAATTGGATGGTAGGGAACGGGATGCTATTCGAAATTTTCTAAGCCGATCAAGTGATTCTGAGGGCGTCGAAACGACTAAGCGCAATGATAAGATTCATACTCCAAAAGACTACGATCCAAAGAAAGAATATCCCTTAATTCTAAATCTACATGGTTACAGAAGCAACGGTAAGGGACAATTAAGGTTCTTCCCATTGAAAGAACTTGCAGAGAAGTATGCTTTTATTTATTGCGCACCTGATGGAATAGACAATAGCTGGAATGCTACTGATGCCTGTTGCGATTGGAAGGGGAAAGTGGATGATTCCAAGTATCTCCGAAGTCTGATCCTAAAGGCGATGAAAGAATACAACATTGATAAAAAACGAGTGTTCGTCACAGGCCTATCCAATGGGGGGTTCATGAGTTATCGGATGGCGCATGATCACTCAGACCTAATTACTGCGATTGTTCCGTTTGCTGGTGTTGGTTTTGATCAATGGCCAACTAATCCTAAGAATCCAGTTAGCGTGCTTCACGTTCATGGAACAAAGGATAAAACGATTAAATGGGCCGGTGGTGAGATTGGAGGGGCGAGATATCCAAGCGCAAAAGATAATTTTTCAAAGTGGAAAACATTCAATGGCTGTCAAAAGAAGGCTGAAATAGAGAAAGATACTATTGATTTAGACAGAAAAGTTCCAGGTAGTGAAACCGAGATTGTTAGATTTGAGTCCAATGATGGAAAAGTAGTAATGGAGCTTTGGGAGGTTGTTAAAGGAAGTCACGTAACTCCACCTCGAACTGCTGCTCGTGAGCGAATTATCGAATGGATGCTAGCAAGGACTAAATAATTAACCTTAAAATTAAGCTCAGTATAGTGAGAGCACTTTTTTTGTTACTTCCACTGGTTTTGTGCTCGATGACGTAGTGCGTGATCAGCTAGCACAAGTGCTGTCATTGCTTCAACCATTGGAACAGCACGTGGAAGTACACATGGGTCGTGACGACCTCTGCCTCGTAGTGTTGTGTTTTTTAGGTTTTCATCAACAGTCTCTTGCTCGTGCATGACGGTTGCTACAGGTTTGAAGGCTACTCGAAAGTGTAGCGTTTCACCGTTTGAAATTCCTCCTTGAACTCCGCCAGAATTATTCTGAGTTGTCCGTACTTTTCCTTTGCGTGCACGTATAGGGTCGTTGTGCTCTTTTCCAGTAAGTAGTGTGCCTTCAAATCCAGACCCAACTTCAAAGCCTTTCGAGGCAGGTAGGCTCAGCATTGCTTTTGCTAAATCTGCTTCAAGTCGGTCGAATACCGGTTCCCCCCAGCCAACAGGCAACCCGCGAGCGACGCCTTCGATAATTCCTCCAACTGTATTCCCTGCTTTTCGAGTGCGTTCAATAAGCTTTATCATCTTCTCGGCAATTATTTTTTCAGGGCAGCGAACAATATTTGATTCAATATCTCGCATTTTCACCTTTTCATGATCGATATCAGCCGTGATTTTTTGAACCTGTTTGACGTATGATAAGACTTCAACCCCAAATCGCTGTTTTAGTAACTTTTTAGCAACGGCGCCGCCAGCTACCCTTGCAATTGTTTCTCGGGCGCTAGATCGTCCGCCACCTTGCCAATTTCGAATACCAAATTTGTTTTGATAAGTATAATCAGCGTGGGAAGGGCGGAATTTTGTTTTCATTTCTGAGTAGGCTTCAGGTCGATGATCTTTATTCTGAACGATCATGTGTATTGGTGTTCCAATCGTTTTCCCTTCGAATGTTCCAGATAAAATAGTTACCTTATCAGCTTCATTTCGAGGAGTGACAATCTTCGATTGACCAGGCCTACGGCGATTGAGTTCCGGTTGAATATCTGTCTCATCCAGTTCTAGCATGGGAGGGCAACCATCAAGTACTACGCCAACAGCTCCCCCATGAGACTCTCCAAAAGTTGTGATTCTAAATAAATGGCCAAAAGTATTTGGCATAGACATATTGTGAGGGAAAATTTGTCATGTGGCAAATCCCTCGCATAAAAGGCTGGTCGGCCGGTGTGACTTTGGTAACAGTAGCCCTATGCGAGCCAACCACAGTTTACTTTATATTTGGCCGGTATTTGTAGCTACATCTATAATTTCAATCTTCGTTAGTAGTGTTTCAGCTGCAGCGGACAGCCCCGCTTTGGGTCACTGGTTGTTTTCATTGGATAGGGTAAAGGGGACAACAATCCAAGCTGTTGTAGGGGCTGATGCTACGATTGAAGGGCTTGGAAGATCTGTTAGCTTCGCTGACGCTTCATCTCCTAAGCACGTTAAATTAACTGGCAACGGTTCCAGAATTGAGGTGGCATCCAATATTTCTTCTCTCAAGATGCCAAAACAAGCTATTACGCTTGAGGCTTGGGTTCGTATTGATAAACCGGCTCAATGGGGCGGAATTATTGGTGCACTGCAAGATAATGGAACCTATGAAAAAGGTTGGTTACTTGGTTACCAAAACAAAAACTTTTGTTTTGCTATTAATTCTGAAGGTAGCAGCAAACTTACTTACCTGACTTCACCTTCTGATTTTCAAATTGGACAATGGTATCATTTGGTGGGTACCTATGATGGAGTTACCCAGAAACTATTTGTAGATGGAAAAATCGCAGCTGAGGAAACTGAGCAGAATGGCCAAATTGTTTACCCACCTAAGGCGTGGTTAGAGATTGGTGCTTACCATGATGACGATGAACTTTTTATGATGAGCGGATGTCTGCACGAAGTTCGAATGCTTGATCAAGCATTGTCTCCTGAAAAAGTTAAGTCATTATATAATGCGAAGAAATCATTGTTCCCTGAGCCTGAAAAGCCAGTTGAACCTTTGGCTATTGCATATGGGCCTTTTGTTGATTGGATTGACCGCACAACAGCAAGTATTACTTGGGAACTTGATCAGCCGATTCAGGGGCAGGTGAGGTGGGTTGCACCAAGTGGGCATTCTAATATATTGAAAGATAATAATTTATCCAAAAGGCATACTGTTATTGTTAAGGATTTAATTCGAGAAGGAGAATACTCTTATCAAATACTTGGCAATACTCCATCACTCCGAAGTAAACTATATAAGTTTGATTCCTCATTTTACTACAGGCTTCCTAAGGTTTCGCTTGCATCAGCTAAGGTTAATGAATCGAGTAAATTGCAGTCAGTGGCCAAACAAATGCTTAGCCTTTCAAAAGCTCGAGGCGGTTACTGTTTGGTTTTAGGGGGTGTTGATGGGAGTTTAATTTTAGAAATGGTAAAGCAATCTGATTTTCAATTCATTCTGCTTGAGGAAGATCCTGAGGTTGCCCATAAAATACGCAAGAATCTAGATTCAGCTGGCGTTTACGGTGCCCGTGCAACTGTTAAGTTGGGGAGTTTAAGGGAGCGGGTATTTGGACCGATGATGTTCAATTTGATTGTTTCCGAGCGAGATGTATTAGCTGGTACAATTCCCAAAGACCCCGCTCCTGAAGTATTCCGATATTTAGCTCCGGCGGGAGGGGCTTTAGTTTTTAGCAAAGGGAAGGAGGCTTTATTAACCAAAAAATGGTTTGGGAATTTAGATACTAGATATATCCGTAATGAAAAAAATGAGACTGTTTGGTTTGTTAGTGAACGCCCTCGGTTGAAAGGCTCTGGAGATTGGACACATCAATATGGTAATGCTCAAAACACTTCTTGTAGTGATGACGAATTGGTAAAAGGAGCCATGGGCGTTAAATGGTGGGGAGAACCAGGACCTCGCCCAATGCCTGACCGTGGTCCTCGCAATCCTGCACCGCTTTCAGCCGGAGGTAAGTTGTACATTCAGGGTGATCGAGTTTTATTTGGGCTCGATGCATATAATGGTACTGTTTTATGGAGTCAGTCTTGTCCTGAGATGAGGCGTGCAAATATACCAAGAGACAGCAGCAATATGGTTGCGGATGATCGTGGTTTGTATCTTGCTCAGGGTCGTTATTGTATAAATTTCGTTGGTTCAACCGGTCAGCGCTCTAATGTTTATTCTGTTCCAGATGCAGATACTGGCGAATATAATTGGTCTTTTCTTGCTGTTGTTGATCAGACATTAGTTGGTAGTCGTGTGTCAAGAGGTACAGTATATCTGGGGGACGATGGTGAATGGTATGAGAATTTTAAACCAAATGATATTAGTCGAGTTACCAGTGATCGGCTTTTTGGTGTAGATACAAAATCTGGTGATATTCGTTGGGAGTACAATGGAGGAGCAATTATCAATTCTACAATAACTATAGGAAAGGATGATGTGATTTACTTTATTGAGAGTGCTGCAGCCGTGGCGATTGAGAAGGCTGGAACTATTCAGAACATTAGCCAGCTAACAAATCAGCGACTTGTTGCTTTAGATCTTAAATCAGGTGAGAGAAAATGGGAGCGTGATCATGATTTCTCGAAATTGCAGTACATGACTTATTTAGTCTATTCGAATGATAAGCTAATTGCTACAGGGACTGACAAGGATAAGAACTATCACACCTATGCCCTTGCTGCGACTAGGCAAGTAACAAAAAACAAAGATGGTGAACAATCTTTTTTGCCTCCAGGCAGTCTGCTTTGGGAAGATCATCATAAGGAAGGGAAGGGGCATCACAGTGGGCATTTGCAGCATCCGGTTGTTATTGATGATACTTTTTATTCAGATCAGTGGGCATTTGATTTGAAAACGGGTAAGCAAATTCGAGATGACCTACCTGAGAGAAGAGGGTGCGGAACAATGTCTGCAAGTAAATATAGTATGTTTTATCGCCATTATTTTCATGGCATGTGGAATTTAGATACAAATGAGCGTTCGCAGTTTGAGGGGATTAGGAGTGGGTGTTGGCTTGGGCTAATTCCCGCGGGAGGAATGCTGCTCGCTCCTGAAACCAGTGCCGGATGTTCTTGTACGCATTCTATTCAGACTTCGGTTGGCTATCTCCCAAGAGCATTAGAGTAGATAGGTATTATAAACTATATCATTTTGTTGAGATTGCTTAATTTTAAACTCCACGGATTATAGTAAATGCCTGCAAGTTTTTTGCATTTTTTTATCCAATTATTGTCATTAAAGGCCAGGTATTGCCACTGTGCATTAAACCTATTTTTTTTTGCATTTTTTTTGTTTATGAATCCATTTGCAAAATAAGTGTGTAACGTTATTTTTTGCCTGCTGCGTGAGTTTATTTATTTTCAATAAACGTTTTTTAGTATGTCTAATAATTGGTTGCTTGCCTTTTTGTTGGGGGGCTAGTTCTGATTCTTTAGTTTCTCATTGGGCTTATGTCACTCCTGAACACCCAAATTTTTCTAGGATAGATAATCCTAACCCAATAGATCATTTTATTTCAGAGCGTTTGAGAAAAGATGGGATGCGTTTGTCCAGATTAGCTAAGCCTGAAAAGCAGTTGCGTCGTGTATATTTGGATTTGATTGGTCGACCCCCTCAGCCAGGTGAGTCTCAATCTTTTCTATCGAACCCATCTGATCTTGAATATAACTCTACAGTGGATCGTTTATTGGCTAGTCCACAGTATGGTGAAAAATGGGCGCGTCGATGGCTCGATCTAGCTCGTTATGCTGATTCAAACGGTTTTCAGGCTGATCAATTACGCGATAGTTGGGCTTATCGAGACTGGGTTATTGAATCATTAAATTCAGGAATGCCATTAGACAGATTTACTATTGAACAGTTAGCTGGTGACCTTTTACCTCAGTCAACAATTTCTCAAAAGATTGCTACTGGATTTCATCGGACGCCTACATGCAATGTGGAAGCAGGTGTACATCCAGAATCAAATAGAATTAATCAGGTTATTGATAGGGTTAACACTACGGGTACAGTTTTTTTGGGAACTACTTTTGAATGTGCACAATGTCACGATCACAAATATGATCCAATTTCTATGAAAGAGTATTATCAGTTATTTGCTTTTTTTAACAACACCCCGCTAGAGGTTAAGAACACTAGTGGCGTAACTTGGGATTTTTATGGGCCAAAAATGGATTTGCCACTTAGTCAGTTGAAACTGAAAAAAAAGAACTTGTTAAAAGAGGAGTTGAAGGCGTTTGAGTTAGAGAAAAAGAATATAAAACGATCGCTAAGTATTGAACAAAAAGTATGGGAAGATGAGATTTTGCATACATTAAAAGATGCTCCTAAATGGAATGTTTTTCATATCGGTGCATTTAGCTCAACGGGTGATTCTAGTTATATTGTTAACCAAGATCAAAGTGTTCTGGTGTATGGAGAAAATCCAGATAGTTCAACCTATAAAATTATAATAAAAGATCCCAAATTAGTTCGTGTAACTTCAATACGATTGGAGGCTTTGCTTGATGCTTCGATGAAAAAAAACGGACCCGGAAGAAATTTTGAAGTGTCGGACAATCCTAATTTTGTTCTAAATGAATTTAGCCTTAAAGTTAACGGGAGAAAGGCACTTTTTTCTGATGCGAAAGCATCGTTTTCTCAGGAAAAATTCGATGTTTTGGGAGCTATTGATAATGATGCCAAATCTGGTTGGGCTATTAATCCTCAATTTGGGAAATCTCACCAAGCTGTTTTTACTTTAAAACAAGATCTTCTCTTGGAAACAGGGAGTAGATTAGAATTTAAGTTAGTTCAAAATCATGGAGGAGGCCGGACAATTGGCCGTTTTCGTTTATCAGGAATTCAAGGCGATCATTCAAAAGTGAATTTACCAACTGAAATTCAGTCTATATTATTAT
>CEVU01043629.1_pt1 | contig 14356 bp, 13 predicted proteins | sample 427081 | NCBI WGS metagenome assembly CEVU01 (sample SAMEA2623868, study PRJEB7988) | marine metagenome | biome: marine biome (ENVO:00000447); feature: deep chlorophyll maximum layer (ENVO:xxxxxxxx); material: "saline water (ENVO:00002010), including plankton (ENVO:xxxxxxxx)" | depth 80 m | reverse complement strand
CTCCCGGAAAACTGGGAATCAGCGGTCGCTGAGCAATCAATCCAACGCCTTGGAGATTGGTCGCTTTTCAGCTTCTCGTAATAAGACCGAATTATCGAAAATCTTCTGAAATGAATGAGTTCCCAGAGGAGACGAAGTGTCAAACTCTTCCCCTAGCATTTTTTTATTTCTTTGTTGGTCGCACCGCGAGAGCAGTTCATGAAGCACCATAAAGCTTGGGTGCCGCTCAATGTTAAGAGCGATGCGGGACAAACTTAAGTTCGTTGAGGAGACATGGCAGAAATTCCTTATCAATTCAACCCCGATACCAGAGTCGAGGCTCTGATAACGAAGTATCCAGACCTTCCGGCAGGTCATGAGACCCAGGACGTCGTAACTATCGCCGGGCGACTCATGCTGAGACGTGTCCAAGGGAAGCTGGCATTCGGCACCCTTGATGACAGTTCGGGTCGGATTCAGTTGTTCGCACCCGCTAAAAACACACCTGATTTTGAAGATTTTTGCGACCTGAACTTAGGAGATTGGCTCGGAGTAACTGGCGCAGTGATGACCACTCGTCGAGGCGAATTAAGTGTCCGAGTAGATTCCTGGATTCGTTTAGCTGAGGCTCGACGCCCCTTTCCCGATAAGTGGCATGGAATTAGCGACACGGAGACACGGTACCGACAGCGCTATGTTGATCTATGGGTAACACCAGAAGCCCGACGAGCCTTCCAAACCCGAAGCCGAATGATCTCTTTAACTCGATCTTTTCTAGAAGATCGAGGGGCTATGGAAGTCGAAACCCCTATTTTTCATCCGATACCAGGTGGCGCCAACGCTCGACCCTTTACCACGCATCACAATGCGTTAGATCTGGATCTATTCCTCAGGATTGCGCCGGAGCTCTACCTCAAACGACTCACCGTTGCCGGGTTCGAAAAAGTTTTCGAGATTGGGCGTGTTTTTCGAAACGAAGGAGTGTCAACTCGTCACAATCCGGAGTTCACGATGCTGGAGCTGTACGAGGCCTACGCGGACTATCAGGACATTATGTGTCTCGTCGAAGAGCTCGTTGAGCACTTAGCAATCGAACTCACCGGCTCGACTGTTCTCAGAGTCGGAGACAGGGAACTCGACGTCGCCAAACCATGGCGGCGCGCCACAATGACGGAACTTATTGAGGAATCCATCGAGGTGTCCGTGACATTGGAAACACCTGTTGAAGAGCTGCGAGAAATTGCTTCACAACATGAAGTTCCTATTAAAGACAGCTATGGACCAGGGAAACTGATTCTGGAGATATTCGAAAAAACGACCGAAAGTTCCTTGTGGGATCCGGTCTATGTGACCGACTACCCGATTGAAGTATCTCCTTTGGCACGAGAGCACCGATCCAACCCTGGTATGACCGAACGTTTTGAAGCGATCGTTGCTGGACGAGAACTATGCAACGGTTTCAGTGAACTTGTTGATCCCGAGCAACAAAGAATCCGATTTGAGAACCAAGCCGCGCAAAACGCCGATGGAGATGACGAAGCCATGCTTGTAGATGAGGATTACCTGCGCGCCCTTGAATACGGTTTGCCGCCCACAGGGGGAGTAGGTATCGGTATGGACCGCTTGGCTATGTTGCTTACAGGTGCCACGAGCATCAGAGACGTTGTGCTCTTCCCAACCTTACGCCCAGAGCAACCATAGGCAGAAATTCCTTGGACCTAACACTATGGAGCTGGAGGAGCACCCTCCGGTTGATCTTCGCGTTCGATGAATAAGCCTTGGGCTTCCATAAATCGGCCCTCAGGGCCATCTCCCAAACCCATCAACGTGATCTTGCGACCCTCAGTGTTGTGCACCCAAGCAGTAAATGTCACGGGAACCCCCAAGGGGGCAGGACCCCTGTAGTCCACCTTTAAATTAGCTGTGTATGCCTGACGTCCTCGCATTCGATTCAATGCACCCATAACTTCATCAATAATCAGGGCCTGAATTCCGCCATGTACTCGCTCCGGGGGTCCGGCAAACATGGGGTCGATAATTCCAGTGCAGGACACCTTCTCATCGGATTCCTTTATAAATGAAAGACCGATCGACGCTGGATGCAAGTTCCCTCCTGCAATAGAGAACGGATCAAACTCAATTTCTCCCCCCGCTTGTAGATCGAGAGGAGTGTGTTGACCTGCGTAAATAGCTGCTAAATGAGGACGAGTAAGCATGTCGTCCAGCTTGTTTCTTTCAGTCCCAGATTCGAAACGCGCTGCTAGAGATTCGACAACCTGAGCAATTTCCTCCAAAGACTCATCGGGTATTCGACGACCCGTAATAGCTCTGTTTAGACGACGTGTCGCCTCTGCGGTTTTGGCCAATGCATCCCAGGTGCTCATCCCTCGAACGCTACCGCGCTAATCAGCCTCGCAGACAGGTACCTCTACGCAGTACGGTCAAAGCATGCGCCGCACTATTTTCGACGAAGAACACGACATGTTCCGGGAATCAGTCCGATCTTTCATTGACAAAGAGATCGCTCCAAACCACGAAAAGTGGGAACAGAATGGAAAAGTCGACAAAGAGATGTTCCAAAAAGCTGGCTCAACCGGCTTTCTTGGAATGGCAATCCCTGAAGAATACGGAGGGGGCGGAGTCGAAGATTTCCGTTACAACTCCATAATTAATGAAGAGATTCAGCTTGCTGGTGTTGTCGGATCTGGCATGTGTATCACCTTGCACAATGATGTTTGCCTGCCGTACTTCATCAACTACTGCAACGAAGAGCAAGCTGACCGATGGATGCCCGGGCTAGCCAACGGAAACCTGATGAGCGCGATTGCCATGACTGAACCTGCAATCGGATCCGACCTTGCGTCAATGGGCACGAGTGCGAGACCCGAAGGAAATGGCTACGTGGTAAACGGCTCAAAAACGTTTATTACTAACGGCATCAACAGCGACCTCATAATTACGGCTGTGAAAACAGATCCATCAGAAAGACACAAAGGAATGTCGCTACTGGTCATAGAAGACGGAATGGAAGGTTTTGAGCGGGGACGAAACCTCGACAAGCTTGGTATGAAAAGCCAAGACACAGCTGAATTATTTTTCAACGATCTGTATATCCCAGAGGAAAATGTTTTAGGCGGTGAAGGCTCTGGATTCTTGAACTTGGTAAACAACCTGCCACAAGAGCGCCTATCGATCGCAATAACAGGCACTGCCTCTGCTCAAGCTGCGTTCAATTGGACCGTCGACTATGTCACTGAGCGCGAAGCTTTCGGCCAAAAAATTTCTGCCTTTCAGAACACAAGATTCGAGTTGGCGGAAATGAAAACAGAACTAGATCTCGCGTGGGTGTTCGTCGATCGGCAGATCGAAGCGTTGAACGATGGGGAACTAACAGCTGAAGACGCAGCAGAAGCAAAATGGTGGTGCACCGAAATGCAGCTTCGGACCATCACTCGGTGCCTACAGCTGTTCGGCGGATACGGCTTCATGAATGAGTATCCGATAGCGAGGGCTTACGCAGATGCAAGAGTGCAAACGATTTATGGCGGTACGACCGAAATCATGAAAGAAATTATTGGCCGACAAATCACGGGTCGATAGATAACGGGATTTACGGCTCAAACACACGTAGCAAATTTTTAGGAGCAGATCATGGTTCGATCAATTGAGTCCGTTGCGGTAATCGGCGCAGGGACTATGGGTGCTGGCATCGCTGCGGCAAGTGCAGCTGCGGGCTGCCGTGTGCTTATTCTCGATATGAACGCAGATACTGTCGAAGCAGCGCTTGAACAGGTGGCTGACGAAGATCGCCACTTAGTCTCGACAGGTCTAGTTGATGCCGACTTAGAGGCAGTCAGTGGTTATGACTGGGTGTGTGAGGCGATCGTAGAAGATCTCTCTGTAAAACGAGATTTGTTCAGCCGCCTAGAAGAGATCCGCAAAGATGGCTCAGTCATTTCCTCAAATACCTCAGGAATACCGCTGCGTCAGATCTCTGAAGGTATGCCACCAAGGTTTTGTTCTGACGTCGCCATCACTCACTTTTTCAACCCGGTCAAGGTAATGCGGTTATTTGAGCTAGTTCCAGGAGAAGAGACAGACCAAGAGGTGATATCAGCGTTTGCGGAATTCGGTTCGAGCAGGCTTGGAAAGGGAGTCGTCCACGCTAAGGACACAGTAAATTTTATTGGTAACCGGATCGGCTGTTTTTTTATGCTTTCTGGATTGCATCTAGCAAAGCCATTCCTAGCCGACGGCATGAGCCAAGAGACAATAGACGGGGTGTTGGGGGCACCCGTAGGACTTCCCCCTACTGGCCTATACGGCCTTATCGACTTGATTGGCTTGGACGTGATGGAACTCGTCGGCAAGAACCTTGCGGTCAACTTGCCCGACTCTGATGTGGGTCACGAATTCACAAGCTTCCCGGCTACCGAGCAACGGATGCACGATGCTGGCCAACTAGGGCGCAAAGTTGGCGGCGGCTTTTACCGCCAGACCAAGACATCGGAGGGTGAACGCCTCAAGGAGAGCTTCGACCTCTCGAGAGAAGAATGGCGCGCTGCTCAGACACCGGAGATGGAAGGCATACCGGTTGAACTTGGAGAAGTCGTCTTCGATGATTCTGCAGAAGGCGAGCTTGCCTGGCAGATATTTGGGGGGACGCTGAATTATGCCGCTTCCCTCGTGCCTGAGATAGCTGATGATGTATTGAATATCGACAATGCCATTCGATGGGGTTTTAACTGGGTTCATGGCCCATTCGAGATGTTGGATCACCTAGGAGCAGGACGGGTAATTGATCGAATTCGTGCTGAGGGCGGGGAGCTTCCGATGATGTTGCAGACTCTTGATCAGGCAGGAGTCGACTCTTTTTATCGGAATCAGGGAAGTGAATATTTGGGCACCGATGGCCAGTACCACTCGGTCAATAATTCACTTGGCTGATTTGTCTTTTCGCACCACAGCGTCAGACATGTTGACAACATCGCGCATCTCAGTTCCATCATGAACTCGCACTACGTCGATGCCTGCGCAAATTGCTTGGGCGACTGTCGCAGCAGTCCCGAATAGACGTTCGTCGACGTTCGAGCCGAGCACTGTCCCAATTGATGATTTTCGCGAAGTACCGATCAGCAGGGGAAAATCCAGAGAAGCTAATTCGGGAAGACGGCGCAAAAGCTCTAAATTCTGTGCAACAGACCAGCCAAATCCAAACCCAGGATCCAAAATCAATTTGGCAGCGTCGATACGTGCGGTTTCAGCAATGGTGAGAGAGGTTGATAGCCCCAACATGATGTCGTGAATAACGTCATGATGTTCTAGCCCGCGTTGATTGTGCATTAGTACTGCTCCTACGCCTCTGTCGGCAACCAGTGATGAAAGATCAGGATCAAGTCGGAACCCTGAAATGTCATTAACAATCGTTGCCCCGGCATCCAATGCAGCTTCTGCGACTTCAGCCCAGGTTGTATCTACAGAAATAGGTACCCCAACTTCAGCGTTGATGACTTCGACAACGCTTGTTACTCGCTCTCTCTCGACGGAAACTGGAGTTGGATCTGCACCCGGTCTTGAGGAAGCCCCCCCAATGTCGATGACGTCTACCCCGCAAGCTTCGAATTCTTTAGCTAACGAGACCGCCTTTTGGAGTTCATTGGCAACGCCATCTCCAGAAAATGAGTCATGGGTTGCATTCACTATGCCCATCACATAGGTGCGACGACCCCATTCCCATTTGATATCTCTGCCTGCGTCGAATGTCAGTGCTTGGTAGCTGCGGTTAATTGGCCACACCACAACCTCCAAAAAAGTTTCTTAACGATCGAGCGCTGATAACAAATTGGTAGCGGCATCTCGCATACCCCTAACAGCAGGCGTGTTAGGGAGCTCAACAAGTGCAGCCAAAGCGTTGTCCACATACATTTGAGCGGTCGCTACCGAGGTAGCGATCTCTGGACCCTGAATAACGGCAGAACGTGCTTGATCCCTGGTTGCTTCATCCAACTGTTGTCCAAGAAGGTCCGCAACTGGGTCGCCAGATGCGATCATCCGAATTACTGGCAATGTGTACACGCCTTCTTTGATGTCATTACCAGAAGGCTTACCGAGCTCCTCGTCGGTCGCGATCAGATCGAGAATGTCATCGACTACTTGGAAAGCCATTCCATATGCGTGACCAAATGCAGTTAGTTGATCAATAACCGAGCGGTCGGCACCGCCGACAATTCCACCGATGCGGCATGAAGTTGCGTACAACTCCGCAGTTTTTCCAGAAATAGCTTGAAGATATTGGTCTTCGTTTCTACTGATGTCGTAGATGAGTTGTAGTTCCCGAACTTGCCCCTCGCACAGGTGACCAATTGTGGCTGCCAGCAATTCAGCCACCTCGGTTCCCAACGAAGCAGCTAATTCAGATGCTTTAGCGAGGAGAAAATCTCCAGCAAGAATTGCGGTGAGATTTCCCCACCGATGGTTCACAGCTTCAATTCCGCGGCGCGTTTCAGCTTCATCCATCACATCGTCGTGGTACAGCGAACCGAGATGAACGAGTTCAACAGCTACTCCGCCACGAATCATTTCATCGGTGAGTCGTTCGGACTGATCACTTTTAGGGTCTAAAGAAAGGGCGGCAGCGATTACAAAAGCTGGCCGTAAACGCTTTCCACCTGCGGGAATCAAATGAGAAGCAACTTCAGTTAGGAAGTCATCTTCGGTCGTGGCCGCAGCTCTCAGGGCCGACTCCACGCGCTGTAAATCCGCGTTGGGGTCGGTTCGGTGCTGCAGAGGAGTAAGCGAAACCACAATTTAAAGCTAACTGGAAAGCGAAAGGACACCTCGATCTAGACTGAAAGCTTCGCTTTGTTGGCGATAAATATAAATTAATTGGACTTTGACCGGAATCTGCTGTGAGACGAGAGCCGTCACCCGGTTACACTCCTGTAACGCCCGTCAATCGTGGGCACACTTGCCTCCTGGAGGATTCAGTGTTTGAAAGGTTTACAGATCGAGCCCGTCGAGTAGTTGTGTTGGCGCAAGAAGAAGCCCGACTTCTCAACCACAATTACATCGGTACTGAACACATCCTTTTGGGATTGATTCATGAAGGTGAAGGGGTGGCCGCAAAGGCGCTCGAATCGTTAGGGATTTCACTTGAAGCAGTCCGCAATCAGGTTGAAGAAATAATCGGTCAAGGCGGATCATCGCCCAGTGGGCACATTCCCTTTACTCCGAGAGCAAAAAAGGTGCTCGAACTTTCGCTTCGGGAAGCACTTCAGCTTGGACACAACTACATCGGCACTGAACACATTTTGTTGGGCCTGATCCGTGAAGGCGAAGGAGTAGCCGCGCAAGTACTAGTGAAGCTCGGCGCAGACCTTTCTCGAGTTCGGCAACAAGTGATCCAGTTACTTTCTGGTTATAGCGGATCTGGCCAAGGAGAAGGGTCTGAACCCGGCAAAGAAACTGTCGGAGGTTCAGCTGAACGTGGGGACGGCCCTCAGGGCGGATCAGCGATCTTGGACCAGTTTGGGAGAAACCTAACCCAAAACGCCAAAGACAAAGCTCTTGACCCCGTTATCGGCAGGATGCGTGAAACTGAGCGTGTAATGCAGGTCCTTTCAAGACGAACCAAGAACAACCCTGTTCTCATTGGGGAACCAGGAGTTGGCAAAACGGCCATAGTTGAAGGTCTGGCTCAAAAAATTGTGGCAGGCGAAGTGCCAGAAACTCTGCGTGGAAAACAGCTTTACACGCTCGATTTAGGTGCGCTGGTCGCCGGGTCGCGGTATCGAGGAGACTTTGAAGAGCGCCTAAAAAAGGTGCTCAAAGAAATTAAGACTCGCGGCGACATAATTTTGTTTATCGATGAATTACATACTTTGGTTGGTGCTGGCGCAGCTGAAGGTGCCATCGATGCGGCGTCAATTCTTAAACCAATGCTTGCGCGTGGTGAACTACAAACGATCGGTGCAACGACCTTAGAGGAGTACCGAAAGTATCTAGAAAAAGATGCCGCGCTAGAACGAAGGTTCCAACCTATACGCGTTGAGGAACCGTCGTTAAGTCACACAATAGAAATTCTTAAGGGATTGCGTGACCGCTACGAATCTCATCATCGAGTAACCATCACAGACCAAGCTCTCGTAGCGGCAGCTAATCTTGCTGACCGTTATATCGCTGATCGACATTTGCCGGATAAAGCGATCGACCTGATAGACGAAGCTGGGTCTCGTCTTCGAATTAAGCGGATGGAAACACCACCGGACTACACAGAAATCGAAAACAAGATTGCGGAAGTCGTCGATAAGAAAAAGCAAGCTGTCGAAGGACAAGATTTTGAGTTAGCCGGCTCTTTGCGTGACGAAGAAAAAGATTTGTTGGATCGGCGAACCGAACTTATGGAGCAGATCAAATCCGAAGGTGTGGATCTGTTTGATGAAGTTGATGAAGAAGCAATAGCCGAAGTTCTTTCGATTTGGACTGGTATACCCGTCTACAAGCTCACGGAAGAAGAAACCCAAAAACTCCTCCACATGGAGGACGAACTTCACAAACGCGTTATCGGTCAAGAGGACGCCATTAAAGCTGTGAGTCAGGCTATTCGTCGTACCCGCGCAGGTCTTAAAGACCCCAAACGGCCTGGCGGTTCGTTCATTTTCCTTGGACCATCTGGCGTGGGTAAGACCGAACTTGCCAAGACCCTCGCCGAGTTTCTTTTCGGAGATGAAGATTCCCTGATCAGCCTCGACATGTCCGAGTACATGGAAAAGCATACAGTGAGCAGACTGGTCGGATCTCCCCCTGGCTATGTGGGCTACGAAGAAGGTGGACAACTAACCGAAGCTGTCCGCCGCCGACCATTTTCAGTAGTTCTATTCGATGAAGTTGAAAAGGCACATCCCGATGTCTTTAACACCCTTTTGCAGATTCTTGAAGAAGGGCGATTAACGGACGCACAAGGGCGCTCCGTTGACTTCCGTAACACTGTCCTCATTATGACTTCGAACCTCGGTACAGCGGACCTCCGCAGAGTAAATGTCGGGTTTACGAAGGCTGACGAAGCTGTGAGCTATGAGCGGATGAAAGAAAAAGTAAATGACGCCCTGAAGGCGCATTTCCGCCCGGAGTTCCTCAATCGTGTTGACGAAACCATCGTTTTCCACGAACTTTCTATGGACGAAGTCACTGAGATCGTCGATTTGATGATTGCTAGGACCTCAGAGCAGCTCGAAGCCCAAGGATTGGGGCTGGAGCTCACCGATTCAGCCAAGAACTGGTTAGCGCGCAAAGGCTACGACCCCACCCTTGGTGCCCGACCTCTTCGGCGAGCAATTCAACGTCATGTCGAAGATGCATTGTCGGAACGCATCCTCTATAAAGAGTTCCACGCAGGTCAAATTATCGTGGTCGATGCTGATGAAGAAACTGACGAAATAATTTTCAAAGCAGTCGATGGGTTTGAGCCTGAACCCGTTGAACTTGAAGATGCGGCGAGTCCCGAATAGGTGATAGCTCAAATCCTCGGAAAGTAGCCTTCTTTTAGGTTGGGCGGGCACGAGTTTTTCTAAATCAGGTTGACCAGAGCGGAATTCGGTTCTCGAACTGCCACAGTGGTTATGTGGAAATCACATGGTCTATCGTCTTGGCTGCCGGCTCGGGTTCACGATTCGGAGGAAACAAGCAGAACGCGATGCTCGGACATCAGCGAGTTGTTGAGTGGAGCGTCGCCGCGGCTAGCTCCTGTTCCGATGGGGTAGTGCTGGTTGCGAACCCTGAGACAGTTAATGACGCTTTTACAGCAGATGCGGAAATCGTCGTGGCGGGCGGACACAGTAGGAGTCAATCTGTCCGAAAGGGTCTGAAAGCAGTGCCACCAGAGGCGACAATCATTGTGGTGCAGGACGCAGCAAGACCGGGGGCCTCGACAAATCTTTATAGAACTGTTATCGAAGCTGTGAAAGCAGGTGCAGACGCAGCTGTTCCGGCCCTCCCCGTCGTGGACACCCTCAAACGAGTCGTTGAGACAGCTCATGGGATAAAGGTCAAAGAAACAGTTGATCGCGCAGATCTAATGGCGATTCAGACCCCGCAAGCATTTAAGCGCCAGATACTGGAAGCAGCCCACGAAAGTGGCGATGAAGCCACCGACGACGCAGGACTTGTTGAAGCGGTAGGAGGAACTGTGAACATTGTTCCGGGAGAGCTGGCTGCGATCAAGATAACGACGCCTCAAGACCTCGACATCGCCGCTGAGCTGATGGGACTAATCTCATGATGCGAGTAGGGCAAGGATACGACGCGCATTCCTGGGCCGATGATGACCGGCCCCTGGTGATCGGAGGCGTTCATTTTCCTGGGCATAGAGGTCTTGCAGGCCATAGTGACGCTGATGTCATAACTCACGCCGTGATTGACGCAATGCTTGGAGCAGCAGGTTTGGGTGATATTGGTCAACTTTTCCCTGATACAGGCAAAGAATTTCATGGAGCAGACAGCCTTGAAATGCTTCGACGGGTTGCCAAAATGGTCGATGATGCTGGTTGGACTCTTGCTAACGCCGATTGCACCGTGATTATTGACCAGCCTCAGATAGCTCCCGTCAAAGATGAGATGGAAAGCAACTTGTCAGATGCGGCAGGTGGCACTGTCACTGTCTGTGGAAAGAGAACTGAAGGAATTGGTGCCTTAGGTCGGGGCGAGGGAGTTGTAGCAATAGCAGTGGCCTTATTGGAGACAAAATGAGTCAATCCAAGCGGAGGCCTCAACCCAGTCGTGGGCGACATCAGGCAAGCAAAAATAAACAATCGAGCCGGAACGGTAAGAACAACACGCGAGGACGCCGACCTGGAGCAAACAATCATCGAAACGATCGGGAGAAGGATCCACCCAAAGCACGTAATAGGCCCGACAACTTGGGTGGAGATCATATTGAGGGGCGACAAGCAGTTCGCGAACTGTTACGAGCGGGAACGCGACGAACGCAACAAGTACTCATAAGCGAAGACGTTCATACCACAGCAGTACTCGCTGAAATAGCGGACCTATGTGAAGAACGAAGAGTTCCTATTAGGCAGTTATCTGCTCGAAAACTTGATGACTACGCGTTAACTGAGTCACATCAAGGAGTGATAGCCCAGGCAGAATCGATTCGACCGGTTGAGGTCGAAACGCTTATCGCGAGGTCATCGGGTGAACTCCCATTGGTTGTAGCGCTGGATGGAGTTACCGACCCGGGAAATCTGGGAGCAATTCTGAGAACAGCGGAAGTCGCTGGAGTCACAGGAATTGTTCTACCCCGCCATAGAGCTGTGAGACTTACGCCCGCCGCGGTAAAGGCGGCGGCAGGTGCTGTTGAGCATTTACCTATCGCGTTGGTAGCGGGTTTGCCAGCGGTGATGAAGGAAGTGTCCGCCAAAGGTCTTTGGATCGTTGGACTTGATGGCGCTGCGACAAATTCGATTTATGAGATGCGAGTAGCTACAGAGCCACTCATGATTGTTCTGGGTGCAGAAGGCGAAGGACTTTCTCATCTAACAAAGAAAAGATGTGACCAACTTGTGTCAATACCTCAGATTGGCCATATCGAATCGCTCAATGTGTCCAATGCAGCAGCAATAACCATTTATGAAATACAACGACAAAGAGAAATCGATCGCTGAACGACATCACTAAGTGCCCGTTGGGGTTTACGCTAGGCATGCACGGCCCGAGTAGCTCAACGGCTAGAGCACCGCTCTTGTAAAGCGGAGGTTGTGGGTTCGATTCCCACCTCGGGCTCTGTGATACCGGAAGGAAAATAGTGAACTTGGAACAATCACCTCGTCAGGAACTGAACCAACGTGACCGAGATATTCTTGAATTTGAGCAGTCATGGTGGGAGGCGGAGATTCCCAAGGATCAAGGTGTGCGTGAAAGGTTCCAGCTAACTGAAGCAGAGTATGTTGCTGCGTTAGATGAGTTGATTGCTTCCGATGAGGCGTTAGCTGCAGAGCCGCTACTTGTGCGACGATTAAGGCGGTTACGTGATCGTCGACGCAAACAACATTCCGCCCGTCGTACAGCTGACCAGGAGGTCGCCCAATGAACGGTCCCATGTCAAGACCCAATAACGCTGCTGCGATAAGAGGAGCTTTGTTGGTGGTCGTCGCCGTCGTAGTAGGCATTTATTTATTGCGAGGAACAGATACCCCGACCCTCGATACTGCGCCGTCAGCGTCGCCGACCACGGTTCAAACATCCGAAAGTGAAGGAAGCGCAGAGGCAGATGGCGGAGAGTCTTCCACGGAGACAACTCTGCCAGGGATAAGTGTTGCAACAACAAATCCGGAGACAGCAGGCGATGCGGATGACTCAGACGCTGGAACCATGGTTGGATTCGAAGGTCGACCCAACGCTGAAGTGTCGGTCCAAGTGGCGAATTCAACCTCGGTGAGAGGAGCAGCTGGGCGCACAACTGATGTCCTCAAAACCAAAGGGTTCATCACTAAATCACCTATGAATATGAAAGGGACTGCGCTGGACCGGACCAGGGTTCACTACAAGCCAGGAAACATAATCGAAGCTGGCAACATAGCTATTTTGCTGGGCTTGGATGACAAGAACGATGTGTACAAGATGCCCCAAGATTTGAGTGCTTTTGGCGACTTCGAAGACCCGCATATCTTGATCGCCTTGGGTATAGATAAAGCGAGTGCCGAATAAGGCATTTGGTCTGCAGAATTTCCGTTGCGTATTCTTATTTGCCCCGACAAGTTCCGTGGAACAGCAACGGCGCTGACAGCGGCGCAGGCAATATCAGATGGTTTTTCGGAACCTTCTGTCGAGTGTGTACTAATACCTCTGGCCGACGGCGGTGAGGGAACACTTGACGCTTTAGGCGGCTCTAACCGAGTTTCGCAGGTGACAGGCCCGCTAGGTGATGCTGTGTCAGCAAGATGGCGAATCGCTCAAGGTCAAGCAGTCATCGAAATGGCTGAAGCTAGCGGTTTACTTTTGGCTGGTGGAGCAAACGGAAATGACCCCTTATCGGCAACCACGTCGGGCACCGGAGAACTAATTGCAGAAGCTAAAGCAGCTGGAGCAAAACGAATAATTATTGGGGTCGGGGGATCAGCATCGACAGACGGTGGTCTGGGGGCATTACGAGCGATGGAACCGCTAATTAGATTTGCGGGCATTGACTTGTTGGTTGCATGCGACGTTGAGACCAAATTCCTTGACGCTCCTGCCGTTTTTGGGCCCCAAAAAGGGGCAAGTAAGCTTCAGATTCAATTGCTAGAACGCAGGCTAAAGCGGCTATCCGAAATCTATGTCGAAGAGTACGGTACTGACGTAGCAGGCCTGCAACGGTCTGGAGCTGCAGGTGGTCTCGCAGGGGGCCTTGCCGCGATCGGTGCTGAGTTAGTAAGGGGATTCGACCTCGTTGCCGAAGAAGTGGCTTTAGAAGATGCAGTTGCATCGGCTGACATGGTTATCACCGGTGAAGGGCGATTGGATAAAGAGTCTTTCAATGGCAAGGTAATCGGCGGGGTAGTCGCGTTGGCGGAGCGACATCAAGTGCCGGTTGTAGCTGTAGTTGGCTTATGCGACTTTGATGCGGACTTTCCTGTCGGGATGAAGGTTGTCTCCCTAGTCGAAAACTTCGGAGCGGAAGTCGCCCACGCGGAAACAACCCGGTGCCTGCGAGAGGTAGGCAAACAAATATCTAGTGAACTCTGATTGGGTACACGAATCTCGCTCCTCGACTAGCGCGCTCGCGAATAGGGCCTCTGCGAGAATTTAACGGGTAATTCCTGACAGAATCCTTTGCTTAGAGGTTGCAAATGTGGGGTGTTCGCTGATTGGCTGTTAGCACTCTCTTGGTGAGAGTGCTAACGCCTTAGTGCCCAAGCAAGAACCAACTACTAGCTAAGCCGGGTACGGGCTTGCTGAACTACAGATAACGGAGTCAAATTCAGATGGCAAAGATGATCTCGTTCGACGATGAGGCACGCAAAGCTCTTGAAGCGGGAATGAACCAATTGGCAGATGCTGTGCGGGTAACCCTCGGGCCCAAAGGACGAAATGTTGTCCTAGACAAGAAGTGGGGAGCTCCAACTATCACCAACGACGGTGTCTCGATAGCCAAAGACATTGAACTTGAAGATCCGGTTGAACGTATTGGTGCTGAATTAGTCAAAGAAGTTGCAAAGAAAACTGATGATGTGGCTGGTGACGGCACGACCACAGCAACGGTGCTTGCATGGTCAATGGTTCACGAAGGCATGCGCAATGTTGCGGCTGGAGCAAACCCTATGGCGCTTAAAAAAGGCATCGAAACAGGTGTTGCCGCTGCAGTAAGCGCGATAGAGGAAATGGCCGTAAGCGTCACTGAATC